>Ga0208824_1000473_pt1 | contig 43123 bp, 36 predicted proteins | sample AD_JPNTR3_MetaG_FD_184447 | JGI IMG/M metagenome (GOLD analysis project Ga0208824, IMG submission 184447) | Active sludge microbial communities of municipal wastewater-treating anaerobic digesters from Japan - AD_JPNTR3_MetaG (SPAdes) (version 2) | ecosystem: Engineered > Bioreactor > Anaerobic...
CCACCGCATACCACGAGGCAGGTCATGCCCTGGTGGCCAAGAAGCTGCCCAATGCCGATCCGGTCTACAAGGTGAGCATCATCCCCCGGGGAAGGGCCATGGGCGTGACCCAGCAGCTCCCCATCGACGATAGGCACACCTACAAGAAGGACTATCTCCTGGCCACTATCTCTGTGCTCATGGGAGGCAGGGTCGCTGAAGAGGTCGCCCTGGGATGCCTGACCACCGGTGCGGGCAATGACATCGAGCGTGCCAGTGACATGGCTCGCCACATGGTTACCGAATGGGGAATGAGCTCGCTGGGCCCGCTGAGCTTTGGCAAGGTCGAGCAGGAGATGTTCCTGGGCAGAGAGATCTCCAAGCGCGTGGACTATAGCGAACTCACGGCACAGAAGATCGACGAGGAAATCAAGGCCATTATCACGGGCTGCTACGAGAAGACGAAAGAGATCATCACCGAGAATATTGATGCCCTGCACAGGATAGCGAAACGGCTGCTGGAGAAAGAGATCCTTGATGGCGCCGAGATCGACAAGATCATCCAGGAAGGGACTGCCTAGAGCCAGGCTCCTTACGGGAGCGAACGGGCAGGACATCCTTTCGTGCGGCGCCGACGCGGCCTCGATCCCCTACATGGAGCCCAAGCTCCATCACCGGAATCTCCTCATTCAGGGGGTAAAGCTTTACGCCGCCAACATCCTCAAGCAGAGCATGCTCTCCCTGGGCGGAGACGCGGCTGTCCACCGGGGGGCCATCTCGGGCAAGGTCGACGTCTCCGACTGTCTCATCATGGGCGACCTGAGGCACTACCGGCTCCTGGTGGAAAAGCTGAAGCTCCAGCCGGGCATGGCGGACCTGGCAGGGCTGATCGAGCAGCAGGTCTTTGCTGACGATCAGGGTTTGAGCCTTAAACTCCTCGGAAAAGAATATCATTGGCCCGACACCCCGGTGATCATGGGGGTGCTCAATGTTACCCCTGACTCGTTCTCGGACGGCGGGGCGTGGCTCGATCCGGGAAAAGCCGTTGATCATGCCCTGGATATGGTGAACTCAGGGGCGGGCATCGTGGATGTCGGGGGAGAATCTACACGGCCCGGCGCGCGGCAGATCAGCGTGGATGACGAGATCGCCCGGGTCGTGCCGGTCATCAAAAAGATCGCATCCAGGATCGATGCTCCCGTGAGCATCGATACGAGGAACGCCCCGGTTGCCAGGGCAGCGATCGATGCCGGGGCGTCCATTGTCAACGACGTCAGTGCATTGAGACATGACCCATCCATGCTCGAGGTCGTCCGGAGCACCGGAGCGGGCATCATCCTGATGCATATGCGGGGAACACCCGAAACCATGCAGAACCACACCTCCTACCGCGACATCGTCAGTGAAATCTATGCCTTTCTGGACGGGCAGATCGAGCAATGCCTTCAGGCCGGCGTCGATCCCCGTTCCATACTGGCTGATCCGGGCATCGGGTTCGGGAAGGACCTTGCCGGGAACCTGCGGCTCATCCACCATATCGACGAGTTCGCATCACTGGGGGTGCCGGTGGTGCTCGGCCACTCAAGAAAGTCGTTTATCGGGACCGCTCTGGATGTACCGGTCCATGAACGGCAGGAAGGCACGGATGCAGTGAGTGCGTGGGCGGCAATCCAGGGTGTGCATGTCCTGCGCGTGCACGATGTCAGGCGCACCTCCCGCATCAGGGATATGATCCTGGCCATCAGGAGGGGTGCATGATCGCCGGGGTGGGTATCGATGTCGTCGATGTTACACGGATAGACGCCCTCCTGGAAAAATACGCTGAACGATTTCAGCAAAGGGTGTTCACTCAGGATGAGATCCTCTACTGCCGGGCCAGGAGCAACCCCGGTCTGCATTTCGCTGCACGCTTCGCAGCCAAGGAGGCAGCCGTCAAGGCCCTGGGCACCGGCATCGGCCAGGGGATACGGTTCAGAGACATCGAGATCGTCCCAACCCAGGGTGTTCCAAAGATCCTCTTCCACAACAGGGCGCGGGAGTATGCCGACGATATCGGCGTCTCTGCGGTCCATGTGAGCATCTCACACGAGCGTCTCACCGCGGTTGCCGTAGTCATCCTGGAAAAGAGTGAGACCCCATGGTGAGACAAACCTGTATCACGAACAGCCCCGAGCAGACCTTCGAGCTGGGAAGGAAGCTCGGCGAGAAGTTGAAAGGGGGAGAGATCATCCTCCTCCACGGCGACCTCGGTGCGGGAAAGACCCTCTTCACCAAAGGGCTCGCACAGGGGCTCGGGGTTGAGGACCCCTCTCTTGTGGTGAGCCCCAGCTTCACCCTGGTGAACATCTACAAGGCGAGGCTTGACATCGTTCATGGAGATCTTTATAGGCTAGATGCTGACGCAGTGTATGAGCTGGGTCTGGAAGATTATATGGATCAGGAACACGTATTGATCATCGAGTGGGCTGAGAAGGCAGGCGACTTTTTCACGGGAGACGTCCTCGACATTACCATCGAACACATCGGGGAGTCTTCCAGAGCGTTTACCGTTGAGTCAGATCGCAGATACCTCGACACCGATTGTATCTGATCCCCTCCCGGACGGTTCTGTTTCTCAAGGGAATCACTGCCGCCAGAGGCTTGCGCGAATCCTGTTCCTGGCAAAGAAAGGGAAGATGCTCCATGGCAGTAATCGTTCAGAAATACGGCGGGACCTCGGTGGGAAGCCTGGAGAAAATCCGGCGGATCGCCGAGAAGATCGCCAAGCGCCATCGTGAAGGCAACCAGGTAGCCGTGGTGGTCTCCGCCATGGCTGGTGAGACCGACAGGCTCATCAGGCTCGCCCGCGATCTCTCCGAGAGGCCCGACAGAAGGGAGTTGGACGTCCTGGTGTCCACCGGAGAGCAGGTTACCATATCGCTCCTGGCCATGGCCCTGAAGGACCTGGGAGCCCCCGCCCGCTCGTTTCTGGCGCACCAGATCTGCATCTTCACCGACAACGCCTATACCAAGGCCCGCATAACCAGGATCGAGACCGATCGCATCAGCAGAGCCCTCGAGTCGGGTGAGATCGCCGTGGTTGCGGGCTTTCAGGGCATCACGGAGGAAAGAGAGATCACCACGCTGGGCCGTGGAGGCTCGGACACCTCGGCTGTGGCGCTGGCCGCCGTGCTGAAAGCCGACGTGTGTGAGATCTACACCGATGTCGACGGCGTGTACACCTGCGACCCCAACATCTGCAACAGGGCACGGAGGCTGGATCGAATCACCTATGACGAGATGCTCGAACTGGCCTCGCTCGGGGCAAAGGTGCTGCAGACGAGGGCGGTCGAATTCGCGAAGAAGTACCGTGTGCCGATTCTGGTCAAAAGCGCCTTCTCTGATGACGGAGGCACCCTGACGACCACGGAGGATGAGGATATGGAAAAGGAAGTGGTTTCCGGCATTACCTATGATCGCAACGAGGCGCGGGTCACCGTGCTGGGAGTACAGGACAGGCCGGGAGTGGCGGCAAACATCTTCAAAGCGCTGGCCGACGAGAACATCAATGTAGATATGATCATCCAGAACACCTCGACCGACGGTAAGAGCGCTGACTTGAGCTTTACGGTCACCAAGACGGACTACGAGAGGACCATGGACATCGTGAGGAAAAAGGCGCCCGAGTTCGGAGCCAGGGACGTGGTCGGAAACACCGCCATCGCCAAGCTCTCCATTGTCGGCGTGGGCATGCGATCGCATGCAGGGGTAGCCGCGAGGATGTTCGATGCCCTGTCTCAGGTGGGGATCAACATCACCATGATATCCACTTCGGAGATCAAGATTTCCTGCGTTATTGACGAGAAGTTTCTGGAGCTGGGCGTTCGCGTGCTCCACGAGGCCTTTGAGCTGGATAATGCCGGGGGCGGTATTGTTGAAGAAAATTGAAATATATGACACCACCTTGAGAGACGGCGCACAGTCGAGGGATGTAAACTTCTCGCTCGACGACAAGCGCGATATCGTCCTGAAGCTCGACCAGCTCGGGCTGGATTTCATCGAGGCGGGATGGCCCGGTGCGAATCCCAAGGATGACTGCCTGTTTGCCAAGATCCGTGAAACCGAGCTTCGCTTTTCCCGGGTGTTCGCCTTCGGCAGCACCTGCAGGCCCGGCACCTCGCCTCACCAGGACAGGATGATCAAGGCCATCATCGATGCCCGTCCGGACGGTGCCACGATCTTCGGAAAGTCGTGGGATATCCACGTCAAAGGCCAGGGAGGCTTGGGGTGCTCTCTGGAAGAGAACCTGCGCATCATCCGCGAGACCATCTCCTATCTCTGCGGCATCTTTCCCCTCGTATTCTTCGATGCCGAGCACTTCTTCGACGGATTCAAGCACAATAAAGACTATGCGCTCGCAACGCTGAAGTCTGCGGCCGAGGGCGGCGCGCATCGGCTCGTGCTTTGCGATACCAATGGCGGCAGCCTCCCCTCGGAGATTGAGGAGATCATGGGATTCCTGAAAGGCGCCTTCTCCGTGCCGCTGGGCATCCATTGCCACAACGACAGCGATCTTGCCGTGGCCAACTCCATCACGGCGGTGCGCTCGGGAGCGACCCATGTCCAGGGGACCATCAACGGGCTCGGCGAGCGCTGCGGGAATGCCGATCTGTGTTCCATCATCCCGAACTTAAGCCTCAAGATGGGTCTTCAGACCATCCCCAGGGAGAGCATGCACCTTCTCAACGAGGTCTCACGGTATGTCTACGATGTCGGCAACCTCTCGCACGACAGCCATCAGCCGTATGTGGGCGAGTCGGCATTCGCCCACAAGGGAGGCATGCACGTCCACGCCGTGATCGGCGACCCCGCGACCTACGAGCACATCGACCCCTCGCTGGTGGGAAACCAGCGGCGCATTCTGGTCTCGGAGCAGTCGGGCAAGAGCAACATCATCTACAAGGCACGGCAGTTCAACATCGACCTGGCAAAGGACGACACCACGGCCGGCGAGATCGTGAAGATCATCAAGGACCTCGAAAACTGCGGGTTCCAGTTCGAGGGCGCGGATGCGTCCTTAGAGCTGCTCATGAACAAGGCCATGGGCAAGCATGTCCGCTTTTTCAAGCTGAGGGGCTTTCGGGTCAACACCGAACGCCGCAGCGATGATACCGACCCCATGTCGGAGGCGACCATCATGATCGAGGTCGACGGCAATGTCGAGCACACCGCAGCCATGGGGAACGGCCCTGTGAACGCCCTGGACAGAGCGCTTCGCAAGGCGCTCAAGAAGTTCTATCCCAGCATCGAGGAAGTGGAGTTGCTGGACTACAAGGTCCGGGTTATCTCGTCGCGCACGGGAACCGAGTCGGTGGTGCGCGTCCTCATCGAATCAGGAGACAAGAAGGGCCACTGGAACACTGTGGGGGTGTCGACGAACATCATCGAGGCCTCATGGATGGCGCTGGTGGACAGTATGGACTACAAGCTCTACAAGGATTCCAAAGAGTTATAATTGTCTATTCATTCTCTTCAAGACCCGCTTCTTTCCTTCCGATAAGTATCGTATAGGAAGAAACACACTCCAGAGGGGAAGGGGCAAACACATGGACAAGGGCATCGGCAAATTAGAGTTCCAAGGGCTGAAAAAGTGGATGTCGCAGGGTGAGTATATCATTTCCACCATGTCCGATGACGGGACCATCTGGACCTACACCTCCAAGGTCTTGCCCATCTTCGACTTTGGAAACACCAAGATCTTCCAGGCCCAGGAGTCCGGGGTTGCGGAGGTTCAGGGCGTAGAGAGGGGAGACGAGCTGTACTTCTCCATCCAGGGGATCAAGGTCTCCAAGATCTACGACTTCTTCTATCAGGACGACATATAAACGCATGAAGCACAAGCCAGGCGGAGGCCGCAGGGTCCGTCAGGGAGAGGGGAGCGTTCCCTCTCCTTTTTGTTATCCATCCACCCGTCTTCTGTCCGATTGTTTCCCGATTGTTGCTTGACCGCTGCCTGACAGGCCTCTGCCTGTTCTTTGATCATTATTCACGCGCGCCTGTCTTCACCACACCAGACCGAGAACGACCGATGCGAACATCAGGAACATGATCCACAGGGGGAGCCTCGATCTGTTCCTGTCCCGGGACACCTGGCGGAGCTCAATGAGCAGGTAGATGAGTGCGGTGATGCCGATCCCGCCCGCAGTGTAGATGTTCAGGGTGGAAATGAGCTCAATGCCCAGCCAGATACAGAGAGGAATGAATATGATGATCCACACCATGGGGCATGTATACCATAGTATGTACGCCGGTGGAACCCTGGAGAGTTGCTGGTTCTTTTTTATTATATCTCATCAAGAAACGCCCTCGCTCATCCTTGAAAAATCATCCTTTTTACCCTTGATATTTTTGCCCATCCGTGAGAGATAGGGGTGCAAATCGAGCCAGTAGCTCAGCCGGTAGAGCATCGGACTTTTAATCCGGTGGCCGAGGGTTCGAGTCCCTCCTGGCTCACTGTGTGTCCCCATCGTCTAGCTAGGCCTAGGACACCGGCCTTTCACGCCGGCAGCAGGGGTTCAAATCCCCTTGGGGACGTAACTATGAGAGGCCCGGGAAATCCAGTGATATCCCGGGCTTTTCCCTTATCCGATGGCTGTTCCGATGCCGGGGCGAACCTCTACAAATCTCATCAAATCTCGATAAATCTCTACGGTGTTTTTGGAGTATTTTTGGGGTGTGCCTTGTGGCCGTTATTGCTCTCGGCGGGTGTGCGGTCGACGAGGACGATCGGTACGCCTATGTGCGCAGCATTGATCCGTGGCAGGCGCGGGAGGCCTGCAGGACATCGTTGAGAATACAGACCGCTCGCCTATAGATTGATGTAGGAAGATTGAGTTCACCGGAGGAATACCAGGCCATGGCAAAGGAAAGGAAGAGATCTCCCGAGGATATCAGGAAAGATGTATATTCCCAACTCGCATGGGACAACAGGGTCGGGCACACGAACATTCTGGTAAAGGTGATGGATGACGGGACCGTGATATTATCCGGCATGGTAGCCAGTCATGCCGACCGGCTTGAAGCTGAAGAGGATGCATATGCCGTTTCAGGTGTCAATCGTGTGGAAAACCGCCTGACTGTCAGCCTGCCTTCGGAATATCCAGTGCCTGATGATGAAGATATTAAAGCACATATAGAGAACCTGCTACAGTGGAACCCGACCATTGACGCGTCCCGGATACAGGTGGTAGTGACCGGCGGCGTCCTCACTCTCATAGGAGATGTGGATTCGATATGGCAAAAATACCGGGCCGAGCATCTCGCAGAAAACATAGCCGGTGTCATATCTGTGGACAATCGGCTGATGGTGCGGCCGATCGGGGAAGTATCCGACGAAGATATCCGCCATGACATCCTTTCAACACTTGCCAGGAATACGTTCATTGACGCCTCGAATATCGCTGTCTCAGTGAAAAACGGGGAGGTGACGTTCAGCGGCGTTGTCGACAATCACGTGTCCAGGAGCATAGCCCTCAACATTGCCCACAACACGAGCGGCGTTGTCGATGTGCATGACCATCTGGAGATAGCCCCCTAACACTGTGGGCGACGGCTTCACATTTCCGCTTTGGCGTGTTTCCGCAGTGAGAGTTTGTCACTGCCCGCTGCCGGGAGAGGAATTCTCCTGGGAGAGTATGTCACAAAAGACATCGACCAGCTCGGGGTCCAACACATTTCCCTTCATGGACACGAGCATCTCCATGGCCTTGTCCCGGTCATACGCCTTCCGGTAGGGACGCTTGGTGATCAGGGCGTCGTAGATATCTGCAACGGCCACGATCCTGGCCTCAAGGGGAATGTCTCCATCCTTCAACCCTGCCGGGTAACCCTTGCCGTCGAAGCGTTCATGGTGGGAGAGGACGATATTCACTACGGCCTCGGTGAGGCGCGCCTGCCTGGCCACGTCCGCACCCCACAGCGGGTGGTTTCTCATGATATGGATCTCTGCATCATCGAGGGGGCCTTCGCAGTTGAGGATATTCTCAGATACACCGATCTTGCCGCAGTCGTGCAGCCAGCTTCCATACTGGATCGCCTTTACGGTTTCTCCCGGGAGATTGAGCTTCCGGGCGATGGACATCGCATACCGTGCCACCCGCTCGGAGTGGCCCTTGGTGTAGGAATCCTTGAGCTCGAGCGCCCGCACCAGCGAGAGCATGGTGGCCTCGTCGCCCCTGACAATGGATTTTATGAGCCGGTATCGTCTCAGGGCATCCTTCACCAGCCCCACCAGCTGGGTGTTTTCCCAGGGCTTCACGATAAACCGGAAGACCTCGGCACGATTGATGGCCTCCATGGCGGTATCGAGATCGGCAAACCCGGTCACGAGGATCTTCACGGTATCGGGCGAGATGGTCTTGACCTGGGAAAGAAGATCCACTCCCATCATGCCGGGCATGTGGTGATCGGATATGAGAACCGCGATCTCGTGAGTCTTGAGGATCTTCAGGGCCTCCTCCCCGCTTCTCGCGGTGAGGACAGGGATTCCTTCCTGCTCGAAGATCGCCTTGACGATATCGAGTATGAAGTCTTCATCATCGACAAAGAGTATCTCTTCGGTCATTACCGTATCTTTCTCGTCCCAATTGAGGAAAATGTTGAATGAAATCTCTCTTGCGAGCAGAGCAACTATCTTTTCCATACCATCCCTTCGACCACAGCACAAGAAAGGCGTTCCAGAATCTCTGCATCTTGTTTCCTCTGTCAAGAACGGGTGGATATGATGCGGCAGTTGTGATACACATGCTCCATGCGCTCTATCGGAGACGTGATAGCCGTTTATATCGACAACAAGCCTTCTGTATATGCACGAGTGGAGTCGATTACGCCGGATATCAAGCCTCACTGGTTTCAGGTCCGTCTCCTGTTCCTGAGCTTCCCTCCCCAGGAGACCACCTGGATCCTCCGGGAAGAATACCTGGAGGGATCGCCCTTCACCATGAAGGACATACCGGTTCAGATCATGCCCCTGGGAAAGCCCGGAGGAGAAGAACCACCCTCGCCTGGAAGGAAGAGAAAGAAACCGAGCCCGGGCGAGGTCGTGTCGTTCGAAAAATTCCGCAAGAAAAAAAAGCACGGTGACGGACCGGGCGAAAACGGCTCGTAGCACAGAGAAAACACGGCCTTCCAACCCATTGTAACAGACTTGCGTCAACAGTGCCGGGGAAGTTGCCGTCCCCAAGTTTCATTCGCCCGTCGTTTTCCTCACCAAGATAGTGTTAGAGCCGGTTTGCAACTGTTTGGCAAAGGTTAAAGTGGAGCAGGTCAGATGCCGATAGGCATTACCAAGGTGATGTATGGCAAATGAACGGATAGGCGACCAACTCATAAAAAACTCCCTGATAACAGCAGAGCAGCTTCTCGAAGCACAGAAAGCACAGAAAATCTCCGGCACGAGGCTCGGGTCTCAGCTCGTGAAGCTGGGGCACCTGACCGAAGAGCAGCTGGTCGATTTTCTCGGGAAACAGTACGGGCTCCCCTCGGTCATTCTCAAGGAGATCTCCCCCGATCCCGAGGTCGTCAAGCTCATCCCGCTCAACATCGTTCAGAAATACCACGCCATTCCCTTTGAACGGACCGGCTCCACGCTCAAAGTGGCCATGACCGACCCCACAAACATCTTCGCTGTGGACGACCTCAAATTTCTGACCGGATACTCCATTGATGTCCACGTCACCTCCGAGGAGTCCCTCAAGTGGGCCATGGACCATTTCTACGATCAGGCCGCCTCGCTCGACGACGCCCTGAGCAGCATCGAAGACGATCAGGGACACGTGGAGGTCGCTTCCGAGGGCACCGATATCTCGGTGGGAGACCTGGAGAAAGAGGCGGATCAGGCCCCGGTCATCAAGCTGGTGAACCTCACCCTGGTCGATGCCATCAAGAAGGGTGCGAGCGATATCCATGTCGAGCCGTATGAAAAGTACATGCGGATCCGGTTCCGGCTCGACGGCATGCTCCAGGAGGTCATGAAGCCTCCGCTGAGACTCAAGAACGCACTCGTCTCACGCCTGAAGATCATGGCCAAGCTCGACATCGCCGAGAGGAGGCTCCCCCAGGACGGCCGCATCAAGCTGAGAATCCAGGGCGGCAAAGAAGTCGAGTTCCGTGTGTCTGTGCTGCCCACCCTTTTCGGTGAAAAGGTGGTCATGAGAATCCTGGACAAGTCCAACCTGCAGCTCGACATGACCAAGCTCGGATTCGAGGAAGAGGCCCTGAAAAACTTCAAGGAGGGCATCTACAAACCGTGGGGCATGGTGCTCGTGACCGGGCCCACGGGTTCGGGCAAAACCACCACACTTTACTCAGCGATCTCCGAGCTCAACAGGATCGACTGCAATATCTCCACGGCCGAAGACCCCGTAGAGTTCAACATACCCGGCATCAACCAGGTCCAGATGCACGAGGAGATCGGGCTCACCTTTGCCTCTGCCCTGCGGTCGTTTCTGAGGCAGGACCCGGACATCATCCTCGTGGGCGAGATTCGTGACTTCGAGACCGCTGAAATCGCCATCAAGGCGGCCCTGACCGGACATCTCGTCCTTTCCACCCTGCACACAAACGATGCACCATCCACGATCAACCGTCTGCTCAACATGGGCATCGAGCCCTTCCTCGTGGCCTCATCGGTCAACCTGATCGTGGCCCAGAGGCTTGCGCGAAAGGTCTGCAATGCATGCAGAGAGCGTGACGACATCGCGATCGAGACCCTCCTCCAGATGGGCATGGACCCTGAGACCGCGAGCAAAGCGCAGTGCACGCGGGGCAAAGGTTGTCCTTCCTGCGGGAATACCGGATTCAAGGGCAGGGTGGCCCTCTATGAGGTGATGCCCATCACCGACTCGTTGCGCGAGCTGATCCTGATGGGGGCATCAGCAAATGAAATCAAGGCCGAAGCCATTAATCAGGGAATGAAGACCCTGCGTCAGAGCGGCCTCACGAAGATCCTCGACGGAACTACATCGGTATCAGAAATCCTGCGAACCACAATGGCGGATTAATACGGGAGGAAACCTTGGAGCAAAGTATCTACGATCTCCTCAAAGCAATGGTGGAGAAAGGCGCTTCTGACTTGCATATCACGACCGGCTCGGCTCCGCAGATACGGGTACGGGGGGAGCTCTATCCCCTTGATGCACCCGTTTTGGACCCCCAGGCGACCAGACAGCTCCTCTACTCGATCCTTACCGAGGCACAGAAGCATAAGTTCGAGGAAGAGCTCGAGCTGGATCTGTCCTTCGGGATCAAGGGGCTCGCCCGGTTCAGGGCCAACATATTCATCCAGCGGGGCGCGGTCGCCGGGGTCTTCAGGCTGATCCCCTACGATATCGTGCCATTGGAAAGTCTGGGACTACCCAATGTCGTCTCAAGGCTCACCACCCTCCCCCGCGGCCTCGTCCTGGTCACCGGCCCCACGGGAAGCGGAAAGTCGACTACCCTGGCCTCGTTTCTTGACAAGATCAATACTGACCGGCGCGATCACATCGTCACCATCGAGGACCCCATCGAATTCGTGCACAAGCACAAGGGATGCATCGTGAACCAGCGCGAGGTGGGCGCCGACACCAAAAACTTCGCCAATGCGCTGAAGTATATCCTCAGGCAGGACCCCGATGTGGTGTTCATCGGCGAGATGCGCGACCTGGAAACCATGCAGGCGGCGCTCACCATCGCTGAGACCGGACACCTGGTGTTCGCCACCCTCCACACCAATTCAGCGGTCCAGACCATCAACCGCATCGTCGACGCCTTTCCCGCCCACCAGCAGTCGCAGGTCCGGGCCCAGCTCTCATTCGTCCTGGAGGCGGTGATCTCACAGCAGCTCCTGCCGAGGGCGGACGGCAAAGGCAGAGTGCTGGCAGCAGAGCTGATGATATCCACACCGGCCATCAGAAACCTGATCCGGGAGGACAAGATTCACCAGATCTATTCCCAGATGCAGGTGGGCCAGGGCAAACACGGCATGCAGACCATGAATCAGGCCCTGCTCGCACTCTTTCTGCGCAAGCTCATATCCCTTGACGATGCCCTGGGGTGGTCCATGGATCCCGACGAGCTCAGACAGATGATGGCCTCCCCCAACCAGTCCAGAGGTGCATCCCCCAGCCGCTAGGGAAAGGAGATAGATCATGCCGGTTTTTGTTTGGGAAGGCAAACTCGCCAACGGAACCATCAAGAAAGGGGAGATGGAGGCTGATTCAAAGGCCTCGGTACAGCTTCTGCTCAAGCGGCAGAAAATCCTCCCCACCAAGATCAAGGCCAAGCCGAAGCAGATCGTGCTCTTCGAGCAGAAGATCAAGACCAAGGAGATCGTCATATTCACCAGGCAGTTCGCAACCATGATCAATGCAGGCCTGCCCCTGGTGCAGTGCCTCGATATCCTCTCTTCCCAGCAGGCCAATCCAACCTTCAAGAAGGTGCTCACCCAGATAAAAACCGATGTCGAGAGCGGCAGCACCTTTGCCGACGCCCTGGGGAAGCATCCCAAGGTGTTCGACAGCCTGTATGTCAACCTCGTGGCGGCAGGAGAGATCGGAGGCGTTCTCGATACGGTCCTCATCCGGCTCGCGGTGTATATGGAGAAGGCAGAGGCGCTCAAGGCCAAGGTAAAGAGCGCCATGACCTACCCCATCATCGTGCTCTGCGTGGCGTTCGGCGTGGTGGCGGTCCTGATGATCTTCGTCATCCCCACGTTCAAGGACATGTTCGAACAGTTCGGCTCCGCCCTTCCCGGTCCCACCCAGTTGGTCGTTGACATGAGCCATTTCTTCCGCAGTTACTGGTGGGCAATGTTCGGGGCGATCATCGCCCTCATCGTCGCCTTCAAGTGGGCCGGTAAACAGGAGAAGGGGCGATACTACATCGACAACACCCTGCTCAAGCTCCCCATCTTCGGGCCGCTCATCAAGAAGGTCGCAGTGGCCAAGTTCACCAGGACCTTAGGGACCATGATCTCCTCTGGCGTCCCGATCATGGACGGTCTCGAGATCACCTCCCGGACCGCGGGCAACGTGATCATCGAAAAGGCCATCAAGGCGGTCAGGAGCGCCATCAGCGAGGGGCAGTCCATGGCCGAGCCCCTGGCACAGGCCGGGATCTTTCCTGGCATGGTGGTGCAGATGATCTCCGTGGGCGAGGCCACGGGCGCCATGGACCAGATGCTCTCCAAGATCGCCGACTTCTACGACGAGGAGGTGGACGCCGCGGTGGATGCCCTCACCTCGTCTCTTGAGCCCATGCTCATGGTGTTCCTAGGCGGCATCATCGGCTTCGTGGTCGTTGCCATGTACCTGCCCATATTCAGGATGGCCGGAAGCGTCTGACGAAGAGCCCCTTTAAAACACAACCCGCAAAGAAGAGAGCCCGGAAGGCATCAGGCCCTTCCGGGCTCTTTCATGGTGTATTCCACATACCTGTTGACCTCTCCTGACCTGCGCCGGTAAGAGGATCGGATGCAGACGGATAAGGGGATATCCTTTACCATGAGCGAGAGGATGCGGATTCCTGGAAAGGGCCTGTTGTCATGAGCATATTCGAGGTCATCATGCTGGTCTGTTTCGGAGCGGCCTGGCCCCCTTCCATTTACAAGTCCTACGTCTCCCGCACCGCGCAGGGCAAGAGCGTGATCTTTCTGGTCATCGTCCTTGCCGGATACTGCGCGGGCGTGCTCCACAAGCTGTTCTTCAGCTTCGACTGGGTGATCCTGCTCTACCTGTTCAACGGGCTCATGGTTGCCTCCGACATCCTCCTGTATATCAGGAACGTCCGATTCGACAGGCGTGCAGCAGGTCAAGACACCCGGTCCCCGGCCCGGGGAACGGCGGGGCCGGGGGCGTGAGTCCGTCAGGACGGGCCGCTCCCGGGTGCCTGGTCCGTGTCTACGAGGTCCTGGAAAGAGACGAGCCCGATATTGCACCTCTGGATCGTGCTCGCAAACTCATCAGAGAAAAGCGTCTGCATCTCATGCTCCCTCCATGGGTCTCCACCCCGTGCAGGATGCACCACCAGCTCCGCTGGGAACATCGTTATCTCACCGATCCTGCCCGCGCCTTCGACCATGGTGCGGCAGAAGAAGACGCCCTCGCCTTCCAGGCGCTCCTCCATCCGCTTGTACAGTGACGGGTCGAAGGGTATGGGCTCTCTGGTGGTGAGCGTGTATCCGGTCCTGCTGTACCGCACCGCTGGTATCCGATATTCCTTCACGAGGGCCATCAGCTCGGAGAAGATCGGGTAAAACCCGTGCACGTGATGGTGGGTATCGATATGCGAGATGGTAAGGCCTTGGGCCAAGAACTTCTCGATCTGCCGGCGCGCCTCCCCGCGGCAGCGCGCCAGGAAGGCCGGATCCTGAAGAAAGTCCATGAGCTCCACGCGCGAGAAACGCTCCCTGCCCGGCGAGCTCCATCCCAGATAGCCATCGAGAAGGATATGGAGTCCCACGCACAGAAAGCCTGTGTCCCGGAGTCTTTCAGCGGCATCGAGGGCATACGGGGCGTCGATCAGCACCGATACATCGCTGATCACGCCCTGTGCAAGCCCGGCGAAAATGCCTTCATTGATTTCCCTGCTCAGCCCCAGATCGTCTGCATTGACGATAACGGGATGTCTCATACATCCCGGTGCCACTTCAGGCGTACAAACCGTTCGCCCTCCGAGTACTTGATGGCGAGGTCCCCGTCGTACGCCCGATGGAGGGCCTCACCGATACGGCGCGCCAGATGGTCATCGGTAAGACTCACCCGGAGCCGGTCGCCCTCGTTCGAAAAATCGATGACCTTCTTCAGCGGAGACCGTGCCTCCTCTTCCTTGACCACGTTCTGGATGAGATTCACGATCTCCCTCCTGTGACTGTTCAGATACTTTCCGGAAACCCGGATCTCACCCGCAGGGAAGTTGTCGCGTATCCGCTTGCAGGCCGAACAGAGCTGCGGCTCCCGAAAGGTATCGCCTTTCCCCGGCCATCTCCACCTTCCCTGATGGTAGAGGGCCTGGCATCGTGGACAATACATGCCCTCAGTATACTTCCGTCCGTCATTATAAGGATCATGTGATTTCTGCTGGATGATTCTGTCTAAACGCATACTCCCTCCCTTTATTCTGTAATATTAATGGTAGGTACGGCCTTCTGAAAATGCAAGGGGAGCAGCGGTATGAACGAACGGTGATGCAGCCGGCACCCATCACCCGCCTTGAAATTACGCCTTCTGCTGGATGACGATCGATCCGCTCACGAGTTCTCTGGGCTCACCAGCCACATCGATCAGGAGGTGCCCGTCTTCATTCAGGCCCACAATAGAGCACGGTTCGCCCTCCTCAGTCAGGAGCTCGTGTGTGCTCAGGAGACCGTGCTCGAGATAGTTCCTCCGGACAGGGCCGAACCCCTGGCTGGTGAAGAGCGTGAGCCATCTGTCCAAGGATTCGACAGCCCGGTGGAGCACCCGCTCCTTGTCTACCTCGCGCCCGAGAACCTGGGCTAGTGAGGTAGCCCTGGATTCGAGGCCGGCAGGCCAAGCGTCCTGATTCACGTTGATTCCCATCCCCACGGCCGTGATACCTCTTCGCGCCTCGCAGAGGATGCCGCAGATCTTCTTGCCCTGTACGATCAGGTCGTTGGGCCACTTGATCTCTATGGGAAAATTACTGCCGGTGATCTCTGCCAGGGCCTCTCTGAGCGCCACCCCGGCCACCAGGGGCAGCCGGGGATCGACCATATCCACTGTGAGAGTTGCATAGAGGTTTGCCCCCGGCGGAGAAAACCAGGACCTGCCCTTCCTGCCCCTGCCCTCTGTCTGCTCGGATGCGGTCACCAGGAGGCCGGCCCTGCCCGAATCGAGGGCAAAGGTGTTCGTGGAACCCACGCACGGAAGATCCACAACCTCCTGTACGATTGGAGGAAAGGGTGTGCCCGCCATTACCCCTCGAGCAGCTCACGCGCCTTGAGCAGCCTCTCCAGCTTGAACTCGAGCTCTTCCTTGATCTGCTTTTGCTCGGCGACGACCGCAGGGTCGGCCTTTTGAAGGAAGCCCTGATTGGAGAGCTTCTTGCGCTTGCCATCGAGCTCCTTTTCGATCTTCCCCACCTGTTTGGAAAGGCGCTCCTTTTCCTTTTCGATATCGATCACACCCTCCAGAGGCACATAGACCTCGGCCTCTGCCGTTACCGCCAGGGCGCAGTGCTTCGGCCGGGGAGCTCCTTCCGGAATGAAGCTTATGGAGCGCACCCGGGCCAGGTCCCTGACGAAGAAGCCGTAGGCATCCACGGATGCCTCGATCTCTTTCGACTTCATGCGCAGCACCACGTCGAGCTGCGTTGACGGAGGGATGTTGGTCTCGCCGCGGATGCTCCTCACCCCGGTGATGATGTCGATAATGTACCCCATCTCACGGGCCTTTTCGGGAAAATCCAGGGCCGCATCGACCTTGGGGTACGCGGCCACCACGATGGACCGGCCCTCCCTGCCGGGCAGATGCTGCCAGATCTCTTCGGTGACAAAGGGGATGATGGGGTGCAGAAGCTCCAGCACGGATTTCAGCACGTGCCGCAGGACCCACCGGGTCACGGGGGCGGCGCCGGTGTTCAGCAGGGGTTTGGAGAGCTCGATGTACCAGTCGCAGAACTGGTGCCAGGTGAACTGGTAGAGCCTGTCGGCCGCATCGTTGAAGCGGTACTCCTCCAGGGCGCTCCGAACGGCCTCGACGGTCTTGTTGAGCTCGGTCAGGATCCAGGCGTCGGCAAGGCTGAAATCATCTTCAGCAGGAGACATGCTCCGGGGGTCGAAGCCCTCGATGTTCGCCAGAACGAACTTGCCCGCGTTCCAGATCTTGTTGATGAAGAAGCGGTATCCCTGGATGCGCTTGTCGCTGATCCTCACGTCCCTGCCCATGGCCGCGAACGCGGTGAGCGCAAACCGGAACGCATCGGCACCGTACTTGTCCATCTCGATGATGGGGTCAACGATGTTGCCCTTTGACTTGCTCATTTTCTGGCCCTGCTCGTCGCGGACCAGGGCGTGCAGATATACGTCATAGAAGGGCACCTCGCCCATGAACTTGAGCCCCATCATCATCATCCGTGCAACCCAGAAAAAGAGGATGTCGAAGCCGGTGATGAGCACGTTGGTGGGATAGAACTTATGAAGCGTGCGGGTCTTCTCAGGCCATCCCATGGTGGAAAACGGCCACAGCCCTGAGGAAAACCAGGTGTCGAGCACATCGGTCTCCTGCCTGAGCCTATCCGACGTGCAGTGAGGGCAGGAGGAGGGATTCTCTTCACTCACGATAACCTCGCCGCAGTCCTCGCAGTACCAGGCAGGGATGCGGTGACCCCACCAGATCTGGCGCGAGATGCACCAGTCGCGGATGTTGTACATCCACTCATAGTAGGTCTTCTCCCACTGCTTGGGGATGATTCGGGTCCTGCCCTCCTTCACGGCTCTGATGGCCTCTTCGGCCAGGGGCTTGGTTTTGACGAACCACTGCTTCGACAGGTAGGGCTCGATCACGGTCTTGCACCGGTAGCACTTGCCCACGGGCACCGTGTAGGGGGTCTTGTCGATGAGATAACCCTGCTCCTGAAGGTCTTCTTCCAGCTTCCGCCTGCACTCGAAGCGGTCCATGCCCTGGTAGGGGCCGGCGTTTTCGTTCATGACCCCGGACTCATCCATGATCACGATGATGTCGAGGCCGTGCCTGAGCCCGAGCTCGTAGTCATTGAGGTCGTGGGCCGGGGTGATCTTCACCGCTCCGGTGCCGAACTCTTTGTCCACCACCGGGTCGGCGATGATGGGGATCCTCCGGTTGAGGATCGGGAGAATGACCTCCTTTCCCACCACCGAGACGTACCGCTCGTCCGTGGGGTTCACGGCGATGCAGGTGTCGCCCAGCATGGTCTCGGGTCTGGTGGTGGCCACCACGACCTCGCCCTTTCCTTCGGCAAAGGGATAGCGGATGTGCCAGAGAAAACCGCTTTCTTCTTCGTGCTCCACCTCGAGATCGGAGATGGCGCTGTGACAGCGGGGACACCAGTTCACGATATAGTCGCTCCGGTATATCAGACCCTCCCGGTAGAGGGTGACGAACACCTTTCTGACCGCGTTGGAGAGCCCCTCGTCCATGGTGAAGCGGATCCGCTTCCAGTCGCAGGATGCACCCAGGCGCTTGAGCTGGTTGATGATCAGGTCGCCGTGCTTTTCCCGCCACTTCCAGACCTCGTCGATGAAGGCCTCTCTGCCCAGGTCGTGCCGGGAGACGCCCTTTTCCGCCAGGGCCTTCTCCACCACATTCTGGGTGGCGATGCCGGCATGGTCGGTCCCCGGCATCCACAACGAATTGAACCCATCCATCCGCTTATAGCGGATCATGATGTCCTGAAGGGTGTTGTTCAGGGCATGCCCCATATGGAGAACCCCGGTGACGTTCGGAGGGGGGATGACAATGGCGTAGGAGGGCTTGACGTCATCGTTTTCATCGGCATGGAAAAAACGCTCGTCCATCCAGAAACCATACCATTTCCGCTCAATATCCTCGGGGTTGTATTCTCTGTCTCGCATGGGTTTCTCCTCAACCAGTAGGCTGCGGTTTTCATAGCATGAAAACAGGGGAAAGGCAAAACTATCGGTCGGGTAAAAGCCGGAATCGAGCTTAAGCTGCTTTTTCTCCAGGGGATGTTATGCCGATCTCTGGCAAGGAGGCAAAAAAGGCTTTCAGGAGACCCGCTGACAGCGAGGGTGTCAGCGGGCCTCAAGAGTGAGCGGATCAGGAATCCAGTTTCTTGAGCTTTTCGATCTCTTCGCGGATCACCTTTTCGATAATGCCCGGCAGCTGCTCGCGGGTGCTCGCAACCAGCTCGCGTACGAGCTCGGACATGATCGGCCTCACCATTTCCTCGAGCATCCCGGGGATCTCCTGCCTGAGGCCTCCGAGCACATCCTTGAGGACAGCGCCCTGCGCTTCTCCTGGAACCGGTGCCGAGCCGTTTTCTTTTCCGATCTCTTCCGCTGATCGATCTGCAGGCTGATCCTGAATGACAAGAGGCTCCGCGGCTCCGGCATCCTCCGGGAATTCCTGGAGGGCGTCACCGCCGGCATCCTCTGTCGTGCGTTCCACCGGCTGTTTTTCCAGACCGGAGCCCGCAGCCGCGGACAGGTCATCGTCCATCTCAAAAGTTGACCCGCCGGGGTCTTCCACAGAGATTTCTTCCAATTGTTTTCGATGGGGTGCCTCTTTGCTTTTCTTTTTCTCAGGCTCAGCGTCGCCGAAGTCGAACTCGATCTCTCCTTCGGGCTCCTGGGACAGGACTATCTCTTCGCCTTCTCCACTCTCAGGGGAAAGGGCGATCTCTTCCCCCGAAGAGAGGCTGGCGTCTATATCCAGGCTCTCTCCCCCCTGTTCGATCTCTTCGACCGAGACATCGTATTCCATGGATATTTCCTTGCCCAGGTCAAACGAATCGGGTTCGTTCAAAGGGATGCGCGCCGGCGGCTCTGCCTCCTTCTTCGCCTTTCGTCCTTTGGGTTCGCCTTCCTCCAGAAGATCCGTGAGATCGATGATATCGTCATCGTCAAGAATCTTGTCTTCCATACCTTTCTCCTTTTCTCAGTTTCGACTGCGTCACGCTTCCCTTACCCATTCCTCATGATCGGCTGCCCGGTGGATTCCTTAACCGACATCCACAGGGGCCCGGTTATGTCGATCTTCTTCCGCTCTCTGACGCTCAGAGCTATGGGGATATGCACATACGCGTTGTTCCACAGGCCGATGAGCATGTCGGTCTTCCCGCTCATGCCCGCATGAACGGCCATCTGGGCCAGGAACCCGCAGAATATGGAATCCGAGGAATTGGCCACCACGCTCCTGATCACATAGCTCGGATCGATGTATTTGAGATTGACCTGATACGACCGGGCGGAAAAATACTCTTCGATCTTCTCTTTTAAAAACAGGCCGATATCGCCTTTTTTGACATTGCCGGAGAGATCGGTCTGTTTGGGGAGGCCGTCGAAGAATTTCTGGCCCGCACCCTCAGCCACCACGATCACGGCATGTCCCCGTGCCTTGAGCCTGCGCTCGAGGGTAGCGAGCAGGCCCTTGTCCCCTTCGAGATCGAAATCCTCCTCGGGCACGAGCACAAAGTTCGCCTCGCGGCAGGCCAGCGCCGCGTTGGCGGCGATGAATCCAGAGTCCCGGCCCATGAGCTTTACCAGGCCGACGCCGTAGGGCGCACCTCTGGACTCGACGTGGGCGCACCGGATCACCTTCCCAGCCTCTTCTACGGCTGTATCGAAGCCAAAGGTCTGGGAAACGAAGCTGATATCGTTGTCGATGGTCTTGGGAATCGCGATCACCGAACAGGTGTATTCGCGCGACAGAATCTCCCGTGCAACGGCGGAGGCGGCCTTCAGCGTGCCGTCCCCGCCGATGAAGAATACGATGTTCAGGTTGACCCGCTCAATGGCGTCCACGATCTCGCCGATATCCTGCGAACCCCGGGATGAACCCAGAACCGTCCCGCCCAGCCCGTGGATATTCTCCACAAACGAGGGCGTCAGGTCAATGAAGGAGTGCCGGTAGCGCGGGATGAATCCCTGCAGTCCATAGGGAATGCCATAGATAATCTCCACCCCATACATATAGTACAGCTCGTGGACGATGCCCCGGATCACGTCGTTGATGCCCGGGCACAACCCGCCGCAGGTGACGATACCGCACTTGGTCTTCGACGGATCGAAGAAGATCTTTTTGCGCGGGCCCGCGCGTTCGAACGAGGGAATTTCCCGGTTTTCCCTAAGAGATGCCTCGATGGCGGCGAGAGAAGTGTCGATGATCACCCGTTCGTGTTCCTCCACGCACCGTGAGGTCGCAAGAAGGGGAGAATCGATGGTGGGAACCCCCAGTGACTGTATGGATGTATCGATCCCCTCGTATACGATTTCACCGTTCATTCAAGGAGCCTCCATTATGCATGCTTATCGGTTATTGCCCTTTCTACCTTTATCCAAGCATCCTGTCATGCCGTCGTGGCGTTGTTTTCCGCGGCAGGCCCCTGCCCAGTTCAATGAAGGTACCAAGCCGGAGCATTGCTGCGGCCGTTTGCGACCCATCTAACGGGCCGTTCGATCAAAGGCATGAACCTATCAGGGCAAACCCTGGACCCTTTGTAAAGCAGCGGGCTGCAGGAAGCAGACCCGGCCTTTGCGTTCTCAATCGCGAAGGGGGTTGCAGACGATCACCCTTTCAGGCCCAACCGCGCACATTATAATTGAACCATCCCTTGAGGGAAAGCCTTATCATTTTCATCCCGATGATGCGTCTTTCATCACCTGTCTTCCTATGGTAGGGTAACACATTGTATGAACAGAGACGGAGTCGACAAAACCCAGGAGGAGATCGTCGAGGAAATGGCCAAGGCCCTCGGCCACAGCGGAGACCTGCTGGAAGAGATCCTGGCGAGACTGGATGCGCTGGACAGGAAGATGGAAACGACAGAGGATGTGTACGCCTACAATGCCATGGTCGAAGAGTTCAACAGCCTCAGAAGGCAGGCCCTCTCGCGCAGGGAGATGCTCATGATACACCGGGAGGCGATCGGGGTCCGCAAGCACCGGTATGTGGAGATCTGCTATCCCATCCCGGACAAAAAATCCAAGAAACCGGTGAACGATCATGTTTGAAATCTATGATCTCGTGGTTATCGGCGCAGGGCCGGGCGGTTATACAGCAGCCATCCTCGCCGCCAGGAAGGGGCTGAAGGTAGCCATCGCCGAGGGCTCGAGCTTCGGCGGCACCTGCACCAATACCGGGTGCATCCCCACCAAGGCCTACATCGAAAGCGCGGCCCTCCTGGCCAAGATAAGAGAGGCTGAGAAGTTCGGCATCAGGGTGGAGAAGCCGACCGTGGACTTCGCCCGGATAAAGGCCAGAAAAGACCGGGTGGTCGCCAGGCTCTCGAAGGGGGTCGAATATCTCCTGAAGCAGAACCGGGTGGATATCTTCTCATGCACTGCGGACATCGCCGGGCCCGGGCTGGTAACAGCGGGGGATAAGCTCTTAAAGGCCGGACACATCATCATCGCCACCGGGTCGAATCCCAAGCGTCCCCGGCTCTTTGCGGAAAGAGGCATATGGACCAGCGACGAGGTATTCGAGGTCACCGAGCTGCCCGAGTCGCTCGCCATTATCGGGGCGGGCGTGATCGGGATGGAGATGGCCCATCTCTTCAGCACCCTCGGCGTGGAGGTGACACTCATCGAGGCGCTCGATCGTATCCTGCCCCTGGAAGAGGAGCACATCTCCTCGTACATGACCAAACTCATGCGCAAGATCAGGATCCACACCTCGGCGCGCGTTACCCATGTCGAAGGCACAGGCCCCTATTCATTGTCACTGGATACCCCCGAAGGCGGCAGAACCGTGGATGTGCACAAGGTGTTCCTGTGCATCGGCAGGCAGCCCCGCATTCCCGCCGGCTGCCAGGAGATCGGCCTTGCATTGAACGATTACGGCGGGATCGTGGTCGACGGGCACCTTGAGACCTCTGTCCCGGGCGTGTATGCCATCGGAGACGTAACCGGCGAGTACATGTACGCCTATGTGGCCTCCCGCGAGGCAGCCGTGGCCGTGGATCACATCACGGGCTCCGGCGAGAACATGTCCTACCGGAATATCCCATCGGCCATCTTTACCCGGCCCGAGGTCGCCTCGGTAGGAAGCACCCCCTCGCCTGAGGAATCGGCCGGCGGGCGCACCGGCACCTTCCCCCTCTCCGCGCTGGGCAGGGCACGGACCATGGAGGAGAACGACGGCTATGCCCGCATCACCACCTCACCCGAAGGGGTGATCACAAGGGTCAGCATCGTCGGACCCCACGCAACGGACCTCATATCCACAGCAGCCCTGGCCGTTGACCAGGGGCTCACGGCCGAGCAGTTCCTCGCATCATACTTCCCGCACCCCACCCTGGCGGAAATCCTCAAAGAGGCGGCCGAAGACCTTCTGGGGACGAACGTTCATCACCCTTAGCAGGATCGGATCAGGGCCGGCGAGTGTCGAAACCTGACCCCGACACTGATGACCCCACGACGAACCCGCCGGCACCCCCGGTGGCGATGCCTCCTTGACACCCCGGCGAAAAAATTGGTAAGCCCTTGAGAACCAAGGAGACCCGCATGATAGATACCTATATAGATTTTGACAAACAGAACGGTCTTGTCCCTGCCATTGCGCAGGACTGGGAGACCGGTGAGATTCTCATGCTTGCCTATATGAACCGGGAGGCGTTCGAAGAAACGCTGAATACCGGCCGGGCCTGCTACTACAGCAGGTCGCGCAGCAAGCTGTGGAGAAAGGGCGAAGAATCAGGCAATGTTCAGAAGGTCAGGGAAGTGCGCATCGACTGTGACCGCGATACCATTGTGATTAAGGTGGAACAGGTAGGGGGCGCGGCCTGCCACACCGGCCACCGTTCGTGTTTCTACCGGAAGATTGAAAACGGTGAACTGGTCGAAGATGGGGAGAAGGTGTTCGATCCCAAAGAGGTGTACAAGTCATGAGCCTCATACGACTCGCCATCCCAAAAGGGAGCCTCCAGCAGTCTACTATAGACCTGTTCCGGGATGCCGGTTGGAATATCACCACCTCCTCGCGGAGCTACTTCCCCTCGATCGACGATCCCGACATCGAGTGCGCCCTGGTGAGGGCGCAGGAGATATCGCGCTATGTCGAGTCCGGGCTCTTCGACGTGGCCCTGACGGGCAAGGACTGGATCCTGGAAAACTCCTCCGACGTGCAGGAGGTGGAAGACCTCATCTACTCCAAGGCAACCTATCGCCCTGCCAAATGGGTGCTTGCGGTGGATGAGAAATCAGATATCCACTCCATCCACGACCTCCAGGGGAAGAAGATCGCCACCGAGCTGGTGAACTTCACCCGGAAATACTTCCGGGAGCGGGGCATCGACGTGGATGTCGAATTTTCCTGGGGCGCCACCGAGGCCAAGGTGGTAGACGGCCTGGCCGACGCCATCGTGGAGGTGACCGAGACCGGATCGACTATCCGGGCCCATAATCTCAAGATCATCGAAGAACTGCTCCTCACCAACACCAAGCTCATCGCAAACAAGGAGTCGTGGAAAGACAGCTGCAAGCGGTCCAAGATTGAACAGATCGCTATGATGCTCAAGTCCGCACTTCAGGCCACCGGCATGGCGGGCCTGAAGATGAATGCACCCAGGAAGAACCTCGAGCAAATCATCGCTATGCTCCCGGCCATCACCTCTCCCACGGTGAGCCCCCTGCACGACCCCGAGTGGTATTCGCTTGAAATCATCATTCACGAGTCCCAGTCGAGAAACCTGATCCCAGAGCTCCTGCGGGCAGGGGCGCGGGGTATCATCGAATACCCCCTGAAAAAGGTATTGGATGGATGATAATCCTCAAGAGCGAGTATGAGATTGCGATCATGCGGGAGGCGAACCGCATCCTGGCACATCTCTTCGAGCATCTCGAACCCATGATCCAGCCCGGGATCACCACGATCGAGCTCGACCGTGAGGCCGAGCTCTTCATCCGATCCCGCGGAGCGACACCGGCATTCAAGGGATACCGCAACTATCCCGCCACCCTGTGCACCTCGGTGAACGAGGAGGTGGTACACGGCATTCCCGGGCCCCGTGTCCTGGAGCCGGGTGATATCGTGAGCATCGATGTGGGGGCCCTGCTCGACGGCTACTATTCCGATGCGGCCCGGACATTCCCGGTGGGCGCGATCTCTCCCCAAGCCAAAAAGCTCCTGGAGGTGACGAGGAATTCCCTGGAGGCGGGGATCGCCCAGGCAGTGCCCGGCAACCATCTCTACGACATCTCGGCCGCTGTCCAGAAGGTTGCGGAGTCAGGCGGCTTCAGCGTGGTCAGGGACTTCGTCGGTCACGGGATCGGCAGGAGCCTGCACGAGGCCCCGCAGATTCCCAACTTCGGCAAGCGGGGCAAGGGGCCCATCCTCCAGGAAGGCATGACGCTGGCCATCGAGCCCATGGTCAACATGGGGACCCACAAGGTCCTGATCAGGAGCGATGGATGGACCGCAGTCACCGAGGATTCCTCGCTCTCGGCCCATTTCGAGAACAGCATCGCCATCACGAAAGACGGGCCGCTCGTGCTCTCCGCACCCTGAAGCATCACCCCTGCCTCGTTCATCACAACCGGATCGAATACGCAGACAGACCTGGCTGATAAGCACCCGCGGCTACTGAGACCCGCGCGCCTTGATGGCGACCTTGACGGTCTGGAATAAGATGACGAGATCCAGCCACAAAGAGCGGTGCTTCATATAGAACAGCTCGTACTTCAGTTTTTCCTTGGCATCCTCGATGGTGTCGCCGTATGGATAGTTGATCTGTGCCCATCCCGTGATCCCCGGTTTTGCATGGAGCCGTAAGGCATAGTAAGGGATCACCTTTTCGAGCTGATCTACGAAATACCTGCGCTCGGGCCGGGGACCGACAAAGCTCATGTCGTTCTTGAGCACATTGATGAACTGCGGGAGCTCGTCGATCCGGAGCTTCCGGATGATGCGCCCCACCCTGGTGACCCGGGGATCGTTCTGGGAGGCCCACTGGGGGCCTTGTTTCTCGGCGTCCTGCCGCATGGACCTGAACTTGATCAGCTTGAAGTCCTTGCCGTCCATCCCTACCCGCTGCTGGAGGTAAAAGATCGGACCCGGCGAATCAATCCGGATAGCCAGGGCGGTCAGCAGCATGATGGGAAAGGTGAGAACGAGGCCCAAGAGGGCAAAAAAGACATCGAACCCCCTCTTCACGGCATCCTGGAACGGAGAGCTCAGAAATCCCCGGGTGAAGATGATGGAGCTCGGCCGGATTTCCTCTACGAGGATCCTCCCGGTCACCCGCTCGTAAAAGCTTGGCGCGTCGATCACGTCGCACGCGGTCAGCTTGATGTGCAACAGATCGTCTATGGGCAGCGTCCCCCTCCACCCGTCCGGGGCTACTACCAGGAGGTCTGGCTCAACCTCCCTGATGATGCGGTGCATGTCCGAGATATCGCCCAGACATCTGGAGGCGAGATCCCAGTTGTTTCTGCCGATGTATCCTTCGAGGATGACCGGGTATCCCCCGGCGCGTATCTCTTTCAGGAGAAACTTGGCATTATCACCATCGCCCAGGATCACGATCCGGGTGGCCCTACGGTCGATGAGCCTGAACTTGAGATACCCCGCCCTGATGGCAAAGGAGGCGCCCAGGGAGATGAGCATGGCCCCCAGCAGGACATCGCGCTCGAGGCCCACGGTGGGTATGATGTAGTAGATGAGGGCCAGCGCGATGAGAGCAAGCCCTCCTCCCAGGAGGATCGACGATGTGAGCTCGGATATTCTCCGCCAGTATCTCCAGTTGTAGAGATCCTGGAAATAGAAGCAGACAACCCCCACCCCCGCGTAGATACTCCCCTTGATCCAGAGAAGCTCGTCAGGGAGAGACACTCCGGGAAGCCACCGCCCGATATACTTGGCGAGAAAGACGGCGCCCGCGGCGACCGCCAGGTCAAAGACAAACAGTATGACTGATGAATATACGCTCCGGTTCATCATTTCCTAACATCGTCAGATAAGGCTGCTGATATTAATAGAATATCGCCCTTTTTTCGCCCTTGTACCCAAAACGGACACACCGGGCCGCCTCACTACCAGTATGCGAGATATTCGTGGAGTTTTCGTGTTGGAGATTTTCCTATACGCCCGCCAGCTTGCGGGCTGCACCTCAGACGGCCCTCTTCAAGCAGGAGATGTGCATAGCCCTTTCCTAATCAATAAACCCGGAACTCCTTCACTCATCATTGCCCAGAAGGCCCGCCCTGAGGAGAAAATAAACCAGCTGCAGGATCGCAGCCGTTGCAGCCGCGACATAGGTAAGGGCGGCTGCGGAGAGCACCTTCCGGGCTCCATTGACCTCGGTGTCCGAAAGGATGCCCGAAGCCGGGAGAGCCTGAAGCGCCCTGGAGGAGGCATTGAACTCCACAGGGAGAGTAATGATCTGGAAGAGTACGGCAAGGCTGAAGAAGACGATCCCCGCCAGGATGAGAGACTGGGCCATGAAGATGAACCCGATGATGAGCAGCGGCCAGGCCAGATTCGACCCGAGGGACGAGATAGGCACCAGGGCGCTCCTGAGTTTGAGCGGCGCATACCCTTGGGCGTGCTGTATCGCGTGCCCGGCTTCGTGTGCCGCAACACCCACGCTCGCGATCGAGTCGCCTGAGTAAACCGACTCGGAGAGCCTGAGCACCCGGGAACGGGGGTCGTAGTGGTCCGAGAGGAACCCCCGGGTGAGCTCGATATCCACGCCGTGGACCCCGGCCGATCTCAGAATTTCACGGGCCGCCTGGGCTCCGGTGATCCCCCGGTATGTGGACACCTTGGAAAACCTTCCATAGGTCGACTTCACCTTGATCTGAGCATATATGCTCAGGATCAGGGCAGGCACGATCATCATGATGTAGAGCGGATCGAAGATCATGGTTCCTCCAGTACTGTGTTAGTAAGATAGATAGTATCTCAATAAAAAGAAGTCAAGAAAAGGTCACTGCTTATGTCCGCTCCGCCTCGGCCGTACCGGACAGGCCCTTCCCTGCCGGACTGTTCTGTATTCTACTCTTGATGCACGATATCCCTTATTTGAATATTTGAGCATATTCCTTTTCCTTTGTCCTGAGATATGGTATTTTTTCCGCAATGAGATTGATGTGGAGGTAATATGAAACGATTTGCCGGAATCTTTATTGCCGTCCTGATTCCCTGTATGCTCCTCATAAGCGGCTGCAGCAAGAGCCCTGAGGAAAAGCGAGAAGCCTACCTCAGCAGTGCCCGGTCATATATGGAGAAAGAGAAGTATGCTGAGGCCGCAATCGAATTTCAAAACGCCCTTCAAATCGCACCCGACGATGCACAGACCCTTGTTACCCTGGGCGAGGTCCAGCTCAAACTGATGAAGGCCAATGAGGCCTACCGGTCATTCTCCAGGGCTGCGGCAATCGATCCCAAGAATACCGCGGCGCACGAATACCTCACATCCATCCAGCTCCTGGCCAGAAAATACGACTTGGCCGAAAAGCAGGCGTCAATGATTCTGGAGTATGATCCAGAGAACAAAAAGGCAAAGGAAATGCTCGCCCAGGCGCTCTTTCAAAGCGGGAAAAAGGCCGAGGCGGTGGCCATCATGGATGAGCTGGTCGCAGATCAGAAGCCCCTGGAGGCGACGATCATCAACGCCGTCCAGATGTACATGGCCACCGACCGGGTGAACGACGCCCTTTCGCTCCTTTCCCGTGGTTCATCCCTCTATCCCGAGTCTTCGAAGATCCGGTTCCTCGCAAGCGACATCTACATCTTCAAAGACGACATCAGCACCGCCCGCACGTGGGCCGAGGACGCATACCGTGCGCAACAGGACAATATCGACGCAGGCATTACGCTGGCCCGATTCTATGCAGCCCATCGCATGGACGATCTGTTCAAGGCCCTGCTGGCAGAGCTGAAATCCAAATTCCCCAGCGATCCTGGGCCCTATCTGCTGGAATCGGGCGTCATGCAGCAGAAGGGAGATATCGACGGGGCCCTGGCACTGGCCCAAACCGCCCGGAAGATCGAGGACAGCACCACCACGAAGACCGTGATCGCACAGCTGCTCCTGGAAAAGAAGGATCTGCCCGCTGCAGAGAAGATTCTCGCCGAAACCCTGGAGAAAGACCCCGGCGCAATCTCCGCACGGATTCTGCTGGCTCGGATCTATCTCAATCAGGAGGCACCCGGCAAGGCTTTAAGTACCCTGGATACACTCATCAAGAGCATTCCCCGGAGGCCGGACGTGGCTGTTCCGGCTGCTCAGGCCTATATCATGGAGGGCAAGACGTCACAGGCGCGGGAGATGGTGGAAAAGTCGCTTCAGGAGTATCAGAACAATGCGGCACTCCATGGCCTCCTGGCAAAGATCGAATTCCTGGAAGGGAAATACAAGGAAGCGCTGGCCCAGGTAGACATCCTGGCGGAACGTGCCGCCCTGACCCCGGATACGCTGTATATCGGAGCATTGTCTGCGATGAGGACGGGCAAGGCCGCGCAGGCATCTTCATTCGCTGACTCACTGGAAAAGGTGTCGCCCGAGAGCTGGCAGACCCTGCACGCCCGGAGCCTCCTCGCGCTCTCCAAAGGTGAGAAGAAGAGCGCTTATCAGTACGCGGAGAAGGCCTTAAGCCTCTTTCCGGAGAAGGTTCAGGCCCTGACCCTGTTCACCAGCATCGCGCCTTCGGTCATCTCCAAAGAGGAGACCCTCAAAAAAGTCAGGGCTGCGTGTGAAAAGCACGATTCCGCCTATTGCCACATGATCATCGCACGGCTCCTGGAGACCTCGGGCGATGTGGAGGGTGCACTGAACGAGATAAAGAGGGCAACCGCGCTCGAACCGGAAAACACCTCGCTCTATCATGCCCTTGCCCAGTTCTATGCCCGCAATGACATGATGCAGAAGGCCATCAACGAGTACGAAGCCCTGGTCAATGCCAAGCCCGGCGACTTGAGGGCCGCCACCATGCTCGGCCTGCTCAATCAGAACCAGGGCAGGATATCGGACGCGAAGAAGGTGTATGCCTATATCCTCGAGCGCGACCCCAAGAACGCCCTGGCCGCGAACAATCTCTCCTGGATTCTCGCGCAGAGCGGAAAGCCTGCTGACCTGAACGAGGCCCTGCGTCTTGCGCAGATCGCCAAAGACCAGTTCCCTGAAGACGCGAGAATCGCCGATACCCTCGGGTATGTCTATCTGAAGAAAGGGCTCGCCGAAAACGCCCTAGCCCAGTTCCAGCTTGCCGTGGAAAAACTGCCTGAAGAGCCGACCATTAACTACCACATGGCGCTGGCCCTGGTTGAGCTGAGCAGGAACCCCGAGGCCAGGAAATACGTTGAGAAGGCCCTGGATACCGAAATTCCCTTTGACGAACGGGAAGCCGCCCAGGAGCTGATGGCCAGGATCGGAGACGGCAAGGGCGAGTAACTTTTTCAACGCTTCCGGCATCTGCCTGGAGAAAAGGCGAGAGAAGACGGCTGTCCGGTCGAGCAGTATGCCGATCAACAGCCACAAGCCGGGCAATGAGATGGCGTTTCATCCGCCGGCGCCCGCAAGTTGCCGGGTAATCCGGTGATTGCCGAGACTTCTCGACACAGCACCAAAGGGCCGCAGGTTTTTACATGGCAAGAAGGGCAACCGCGGTCAGCGCCGCCGTGCAGGAGCGAAGCACGGTCCGGCCCATATGGACCGGGGTGAACGCGCAGGAGATTATCTTTTCAACCTCAGACTCCGAGAACCCCCCCTCAGGGCCGATGAGGATGCCGGTATCCTCCCGACGGCAGTCCCACAGGGAGATCTGTGACGAGGGCAGGGCCACCAGCCTGTTCGGCCAGGCAGGAGAGATATGCTCCAGGAACTCCTCGAGCAGGAGCGGCTCGTGGAGAACCGGGATCGTTCTGCGCTCACACTGTTTGATTGCCTCCAGAATAATCTGCCTGAAGCGCTGCATCCGCTTTTCGCCGATATGCCGGACATTCGACCGCCCGGAGACCACAGGGTGAATTTCCGAAACCCCGAGCTCGGTGACTCCCCGCATGAGATCGTCCATGTCCTTCAGATCGATGAGGCTGATCCCCAGGTGCACCCGGCATGATCCCCGGTCGGAAAGCTCCTGAGAGGAGAGCACTTCGAGCGTGATCCTGCCTCGCCCCGCCTCGGTGATCCGGGCACGGTATCCTGTTTCGCGGTCGCGAATGGAGAGCTCATCGCCGATCTTTTTGCGCAGCGGCCCGAGGATGTGGCTCACGTCCTTCCCCGTGATTACCGCCTGCCCGTTCGAAAGGATGTCTGCAAAGAACCTGGGCATGATCTTATCGCCTGCTCTCTTTCTTTTTATCAGGGGGTCATCAGCATTGTGAGGTCAGAGCATTATGGAGTTAAAAGCATTGCGGATCAAATCTCAACATATGACATTTAAAATGTCATATTGAGACCTGACCCCACCCCCTTGACCCCGACCCCTCTAGATGACGAGACCCTTGAGGAATGCTGCTGCGTCCTCGGGGGCCGTCGAGTGCACATACAGGTCAGAGCCCCATTCCAGACCTCCCTGGATGCCGATCCGGGGAATGATCTCCATATGCCAGTGATATATCTTGTCGTATGACTTGTCAAAGGGGGCGTTGTGCAGAGCATAGTTGAAGGGAGGTCTGTTCAGTGCCCGATCGAGCCTGAGGAGGACATCTCTGAATATAGTGGCCAGATCGCCCACCTCCTTGGAGTCGATCTCCTCGAACCGGGATGAATGCCGCTTGGGGATGATCCATGTCTCGAAAGGCACCCGGGGAGCAAAGGGCTCGATGGCGAGAAAGGAGTCCGTTTCCGAGACGATCCGGAGTTCGAGCTGGATCTCCTGCCTGACGATGTCGCAGTAGATGCAGCGCTCCTTGTAGGCATAGTGCTTTTCCGCACCCCTGAGCTCTTCCACGATATCCCGGGGCACGATCGGAAGCGCCAGCAGGAGGGAGTAGGAATGCTCGAGTGTGGCCCCCGCCTCTGCTCCGGAGTTTTTGTAGATGAGAACGGAGCGCATTCTGCTGTCTTTCTTCAGGTCGATGATCCGGTCGCGATATGCCCAGAAGACGTTTTCCAGCTCGTCTTCATCCATATCGGCCTGCCTGCGGGCGTGAACAGGCGTCTCGATGATCACCTCGTTGGCCCCTACGCCGGTGACCTTGTCGTAGATTCCCTCTCCCATACGCTTCAGGTCTTCTTCGATCACCAGCAGGGGTGAGCGGTTGGGGATGACCCGGAGCTTCCACTGAGGATCATTCGCCTGTGAATCGTCCCGTCTGTTGGCGAGGATCTCCGGAGGGCAGAGATGTTCGTTGCCAGGGCAGAAGGGACAATAAAGATCTTCCGGGACGGAAGCGGCCGTCCGAGGAATGGCGGGAGACAGGGTCGGGTCGTCGGTGATGATGACCCACCTGTCGACCACCGGATCTCTCCTCAACTCTGACATATTCAGCCGACCTTAAGCACGAGCTCGGGAATATCCCCCTGCACCTTTCTCATCCAGTAGAGGCTCCAGCCCTGAAAAGTCTTCTCAAACCCCTCTTCGCTCTGGGAGATGCATTCGATCGGGACCACGCAAATGTCCCACGGGGCATCGGAGGATATTGAGAGGCCTGCACCGTTTATGTCGTCCCAAAGATCGATCCGGTCGGCCCGGTACCTGCCCCGGTCATTGTCCATCTCCTTTCCGTTCACCTTAGGCCTTTGACCGGAGATGATCATGAAGTTGAACTCGACTCCCAGCCACGCATCCTCAAGGGATGTCTCGAGCGCATGCGACACACTGACCCGTCCTTCCTTGAAAAGGTGGTAGGTCTTCTCGATGCCCAGCCCTTCCCGCCGGGCGGAAAAGCAGAGCGTAAAGCACTCATCCGACTCGCTGTGAGAGGCATAGGCAAAGGGAAGGTCTGCGCTCAGCGAGTTTTCCACTTGATTTCTCTTCAGCAGCCGGTCCCAGTCTGGTGGTGCATCGAGGCAATGGGTCAGAAACGAATACTTGGGATAGGTGTCGTAGATCAGGAGATCCTGGAATTCCCGGGGCGTTTCATGGTTGAGATCGTGGATGGAGAGCGGCTCTCCCGTGGAGTCTCCCGCAGACTTCCTTTCCGGATGCCGGATCTTCCGGTGATAGATCTCCTCGTGGCGCATGAGGATGTTGGAGAAATTGTACTTGGCGGACTTGTCCTCGAGTGCGAAGACAGACCCGTTGTGCCGCGGAGAAAAATAGCAGTTAAACCTCCTGCCGGACACCAGGATCTCCTCGGCGCCGTCGAGATTGTGGTCTATGCGCTCTACGCGCCAGGTATCGCTGCTGAAGCGGGTTTCGTCGATGAGGGCCTCCGCGGTGAGCAGGTTTTTGTACACCGCATGCCTTAAGGAACTGATATAGACCCCGCCGAAGAGCCCGTGCCAGTAGGGGCAGTTTGTCTGGGCCATGAGGAGATGGCGCAGCGCATCCCGTGAGGGACCGAACTTTCTCACCAGGTTGCTCACCTTCATGCCTTTTTTGTGCATGAGATTGGACTCGGGATACTTGGCAAAGAAGTTGTCCCACACCCCGCCTCTCAGGAAGGCCCGCTGGCGGTCCCAGACCCCGGTGTCCCGGGCCTTCTTCACGAGGTCCTCATACTGCCTCCCCTGCTCTGCGAACAGGCTCCACTCCATCATCTCCTGGTATGAGCCCGTGGGGAGATAGACGAGCCCGTTGGGAGGGAAACTGTCTACCACGCGGCTCAAGGGCACGAGCTCGATCTCGGAGGAATGCTTGAGGATCTCGTCGAAAAACCTCCTGAGCCACCCCTCCTGGATCACCCACTTATGGGTGCCCGGCCACATGCCGAACTTCTCGCCGTCATCTCCATAGGTGAGTATCTTCACACCCTTTTTCTTCATCTGCATGAGGTAGTCGATCACCTCGTGCGGCTGGCGGAAGGGAATGAGATAGCGAAGCCGCATGTCGATGGGAAACACCTTTAAGGAGAAGCCCTCGCGCTCGGTGATGAAATACCCATGGACATCGTCGGGAGAAAGCCCTGCAGAGAGAAAATGGCTGTCGTCCAGCAGGGTGTATTCGATGCCGAAACCGGATATCTTCTTGGGAATCCCCGGGTCCCATATCCGCTCGGCGCACCACAGGCCCCGGGGTCTGGAGCCGAAACGCGCCTGGAGATACTCGCTCATGTACTCGATCTGATCATGGGCGTCGGCCTCGGGAATCACCGGCATGATAGGCTCGAAGAATCCTCCTCCCATGAGCTCCACCTGGGAGCGGTCCACCAGGGTGTGCAGGAGTGTAAAAAACTCGGGCTCGTGCTCATCGAACCACTCCCAGAGCGGTCCGGTATAGTGCAGCGTCATGGTGATGTCGGGATATTCCGTCAAGATGCGCAAAAGAGGCAGATAGCAGTCCCGGGCGCCCTTTTCAAAGACACTGGGGAAATTTCCCACAGGCTGGTGAGAGTGAACACAGAACGCCAGATAGATCTTTTCAGACATGCCACATGATCCTTTCGAATTTTTCGTCCGGTATGCTGAATGATAGCACCCCTGTCGCCGGATGTCTCTCGATTTCGAGGTCTCCTTCGTGAATCGTGAGGAAAAACCGCATTCGCTGCGACAGGCCTGCATCCAACACGGCAAAGGGCACCTTCATCTCCAGTATGCTACGGCAAGCATGGCCTGGAAGCTCCACCTTCTTTTCCCGTGTTTTATCCGAGACGGCATAGATGATCAAGGTATCCCCCTTAAGCGGTGCATATACCACATATTCGCCCGGAGACACCACGTGAAGACCTACCGAGCCGTTTCCTGGCACAGCGGAAAAATCCAGCCGGATAAAGAGATTCTCATGGTCAAAACCATAGAAGAGCCTAGACATGAAAGGCTTACGCCGGTACATGCTCATGGACGTATCCGGCGGCACATAACACCCTGCCTTGAGCCATTCAAAGAAATGGGAGACCTGTCCATCGATTACCGGGTTGATGAACCCCGAAGGCAAGCGCACGGGGACCACTTCGTGATGCGTGATGATGCTCTGTGACAACTCCAGAGGAGGAGACTCGCCATGCAGCCGGTAGCAGTTCGAGAGGTGGAGCCGAAAGAGGTTATCGAAGTCTTCGTCGTTGGCCGAGCTGAAATCTTCTCCATACCACCAGAACCAGTCGCTTCCCTCTGCGATGTACACCTCTTCCCAGGCCAGGGGATGGGCATCGTCCCCTTTCTCATCCAGGTATCTTCGCGTCCGGGCAAGCATCTCCCATGCTTTCCGGTCCTCGTCATGACCGATCCATATGGAAAAGTTGTGGTTGATCCACGAGCCGGTATAGAGGCTGACGATGCGTTTGTCGGGAGGGTTCCGGTCGAGGAAGTCACTGTATCGGGAGGTTTTCACCTCCGGGGATTCGTCCAGCTTCTCATAGAGCAGCCTCAAAAACCGCTCGCCGCTATCCGGGTAGTACTCCCATGGGTTTTCACCGTCGAGGATGACCGCAACGAAGGGATTGAAGTCGTATGCCTTGGCGCCCTTGGCTATATTTTTCAGGTACCCGATGAAATTATCTGCTCCCTGTTCAGGCGGATTCTTCGCATAGACGAACCCGATGTTATCCGACAGAGGCCGGTCCCGGAAGAACATGCCCACTTCAGAGGCACCGTATTCCACGACATAAGGCCGGTAGAGTCCGGCCCCGGTCCGGGCCTGTTTGAGGCTGGCAAAGAGGATGTCCTCATCGGAAGCCATCCACCTGATCCCATGCCCTGCTAGGATCGGCACCATTTCAGGGCACACCGACCCTTCCGAAGGCCAGAGCCCCTTTGGCCGGACCCCAAAGAGCGACTCGTGGTAGTCCATGGCCCGTGCTATCTGAACATCGAGATCCTCGGGATGGGAGAACGGCTCGGCAGGCAAGGGCGTATCCATTGAGCGCAGGGCATAGCCGACATTCATGAGCAGGGGGCCTATGGGGTGGTAGAACGGAGACGTGGTGATCTCGATCCGCCCTTCCAGACAGGCGCGTGCATACAAGGGGATGATCTTCTCCATCGTCTCGATATGAAAGGCGAGCACAAAGGCCTTGTCGGATTCGGTGTATGACCTGCCCTTCCTGATCAGATCGGCGATGTTCCTGTCCTTCCTTCTCATGAAGCCTATCCAGGTGAGGTTGAACAGCACCTGGAGATCGAGGATGTCCTGGTCGCTGAAGTGCTTCACCGCAGCCTCGAACCCTCCCTCTCTGCCCGGCTTGCCGCGTTTCTCCAGTAGGTTTTTATACCGGGGAAAGGGCTCGATGAGGGTCGGGAAGCTGCCCATGAAAAAACGGGTGATTATCTGCTTTTTTTCACCAAAGGTGAGATCGGCAGGTCTCTTCTCAGAGAGCAGAAAATCCGTGTCGCGTAGTCCCTTATCGGTATAATCGATGATCTGGGAGAGCAGCGAGGGCACGAGATTGAAGGTGCAGGCCACTTCCGGATATTCTTCGAGCAGGGCGATCATGTCGTAATAGCCCCGCACCGAGTGCAGCCGCACCCACGGGAGCAGATAGGTTCCAGTGACCGGATTCTTGTAATAGGGCTGGTGCATGTGCCACAGGAATCCGACCGCCACCTCTCTCATACTCTCCCTCCGCTCGCCGTTCACTACTATTGATATAACCTTAGGTATGCATCAAACCAAATCAAATGGAGAAAGAACCAGCGCTTATACATCCGATAGATTACGAGCCTTTTTTATATCTGTGCTCATAGGGCTTCAATATTGGACAGGGACCAGGCTGTTATCTTTTTGCCATGCCAACCAAATCGGATTTCTGTTATTATGAAAAAGCCCATTTTGCCGATTCAATCAATGCAGCAAAGCGCTAGGCAAGGGAGGAGATCATGCGTTATTTGTCGGTACTGTGCATAGCTCTATGCCTCATCACCTCGTGTGGGGGAGGAGGCAGCAGTGGAGGTGGTGGTGGAACGGTTTTTTCTGTCTTGTCAACCGTCCCTGCAAATAACGCCATCGATGTCCCAATAGAAACAGCGGTGGAAATACATTTCAGCAAAGAGGTAGATCCCGCAACCGTAACTGCGTCTACCATAACCCTGACAAAAGGTGATGAATCCATTGCATGTTCATTGCAATGCTCGGGCTCTATGGTAATCTTGACGCCTTCTTTTCCCCTGTCGACAGACTCTACCTATACGGTAACGATTTCCGGCAATGTAAAGGATGCATCCGGAAATCCTCTGGGTTCATATTATACCTGGTCTTTCGTTACCAGCGAAAACATCGATACCAGCAATTACTACTATCAACCAGGCCCCGGCGATGAGATGATTTATAAAATTACGAGACAAGGGGCACCAACAGTCTATCAAAAGAGTTCCTTTTCTCTGGAGGACGATGATATCGACCCCACGTATCATTATGGGGGCGACGATGGCAATCCACATCTCCTCGAAGTCGTTACAGAAGGGCCCGAGAAGGAGGACTGCACCGTCCTGATAAGAAAAGTTTATTACACCCTTGATGGCAAAGAAATCATTGACGATCAACGGTACTCAGCTGAGCCGCTCGTATGGTTGTTCACCAATGTCGAGCACAGCACCTTCACTGGTGATGAAGAACCCGAGCTAGTCGTAGCAGGGCGGGAATACGAATCCACGATCGAGGAGATTCTCTTCAACCACAGCAATCCCCCGGTCGAAGTCGGTGCAAGAACAATCACTACGAGCATAACCCCGCTGGACATTGTATCGGTTACGGTTCCCGCTGGAACGTATGAAGCCCTCAGATTTGCGACCGAATCATTCTCGGAAGAAACCATAGGGGAATCGACGATAACACTCACCGGCTCCGGTACCATGTGGTTCGGCAGGAATACGGGCCTCGTGAAAGTACAGATGGAGTATACTAGACAAAAAGATGAGGAAGACCCCGAAACTTTCGATTACCTGCTAGAACTGGTCGAAATAAACCTCTCGGGTGAATCCGTTTCACCCGCCTCAATGCAGATCGCACCACCGGCAAAGACAGTCCCAATCCAGGCTCTTATGAAAAACATTTCACACATAGTCCATCCTCGTTTGCCATAGCTATTCCGCCTCCCGGGTCAGAAGACCCGGGAGGCCATTATGTGTGCAATTCTTTACACCCTGCCTTGGGCATGGACCCCTCACATGGAAATTCACAATTCTATAGGTGTGTAATTATTTTCCCACAAATGGTATTTGCGTTCTATTTTAAAGCATTATTTTTTTCTGTCAGAATCTCTTCTTTTTGTGTTTTTATCCATTATTTATATATGTTATGGGAACATCCCAGTCTGGCATTTTCTATGCTAAGAATGGGCTAATGCAGCAGAGGAGACAGCAATGATGAAGAAAATCACGATTTGTTTGTTGGCAGGGCTATTCATAGTCATGTGTCCAGGTAGTTCATCGGCATTGAATTTCGGGATCACCGATATTTCCCGATTGTATGCAGACATCAATTGGAGTGCCTTGAACACCCGCTCCGATTTGAACCTCATTGAGGAAACCGGAGACACGTATCAGGGAGGATCTCAGACAGGGGGAGGGAGCGGCGAACCCCCCATTCCGGACGGGTTGCCCGGCTCGGGTGGGTTTCCCGGCCCTGATGATTACTTCGACATCGGAACAGACGATCAGGAAGCCTCAGCGCCGGTTCCTGAGCCCGCCACCATGCTCCTTATCGGAACGGGCCTCGTAGGGGTAGTTGCCCTGAGGAAGAGATTTACACAAAGAGATTAGGCATTCGTATTGATATGGCGACCCTGCGGTAACACTGAAAAAACCGGGCGGTCGTACCAGTGAGAATGCACCGGGAACGCTCGCAGTCAAGCGGCCCTGACAATCAATCCGGCAGCTTGGACGATCATGTCCTTTTCACCTGACACGGGAAGACGGACAATATCCTGCCGTCTTCCCTATACAGCTTCATACGAGACGCTTCGGAAAGTCTCTGCCCCGGTTGATTTCAAGCCTCAGAGGATTCGGCCGTGTGGCCGGCATGCGCCGAGCCGTCCTCAAGAATACTTCATCAATACTGATAAATTGCTATTCACAAAATGTCTCATGGCATCGAAGATGCCCCAACAGGAACAAGGTATTGATTATCATCGATTGCATCGAGAGAACATTCCGGACAATTCTCTCCCTCTCTACAGCTAGGGCACTGAGGTACCATCGTACGCCCTTCCCAGAGTTCGATCCCCCTATACTCGCTAAAAATCGGGTACCACCATATGCGCATGTCATCTTCATATGTCCATCTATTTCTCAACCCGATATCGACCTCGGTGGCAGTACTCAACCAGCTGGCATACGATGGTAATGAAAAGTGAAACTCAGCGTTATAATCGGTTAACAGGTACAGCCTCTTATACTGTCCAGGCTCAATCTTGCTTATTGTGTAGAACGGTGTATCAGAAGGCTCCACTCCACTTGGCGTGAATGTAATTTTAAGATCCAGAAGATCGTGCACTCCCATGTGCTGGATGCAAAAATCAGTGGAATACATGGACTTCAATGCCTGCATGACGTCATCTTCATCCAGGTCATACCACCACACACCTTGATAACAAAATATGTCAGTACTGTTGGAGAAAACCACCGGTGTGGGCTCGGAGATGTCTTTATATCCCACGCATACTGCATCCTCTTCCACATACCCTTCTTCACTGCCCAACCTTCCCTTGTAGACGACGTAAAACCTTACATCCGCAGCCCAGAGAGGGATCTCCTCATCGCCGAGGTCAAACTCCAAAAGGGTTGCTACACCGGGTTTGATTACCTCACCACTAGTATTTCCTTGATAAGGTTTCACGATGTACAGGGGATCGCTGATATGAGAAGGAGATAAATTCTTATACGTTTCGTTTGTGAGAGGATCCATTGCATGCGCTGAAGGATCGGATGGATCCGCCCTGTCTGTCAGAAATCTGTACTGGACGACCAGATCGATGCCGCCGCCCAGCATCCGCTCGCCCGTATCGGTGGTATTTCTGACAAGCAATTGCACCTTGTTGAATCCCTGAGTTTTGGGATCGGCGGGTTCGCTGTCCCTGAAGGCATAGACCCCGTCATTGGGCAGGGATATTTCGATGGTGCCTCGGAAAAAGTGCTTGAGAAGCTGTGCTGAGTAAGACACGGCCCGAGGGACCAGCCGTCCGGCATAGTCTTCCAATACATTGTCATCCAGAGCGCTCACCCGGTAGATTTTGACCGGGTCTGCCAGATCGAGCTCGTATGCCCCGGTGATCGATGTCGTACAGAGCCTGTACCCCGTGTCGCCATCCCCGATCTTCATTAGATACTCCCTCTCTATGGTTTTTCCGCTGTCCCTTGGATCTGTGATAACGTACCGCTCCTTGGTCACGCTGCTGATGTGATTCGGATAGTTATATCCTGAGAAGATCCTGCCCTGGCTGAGAAAGTTCGCATTGGTATATTCGGCCAAGCCGATGAGAGCGTTGATGGTAACACCAGGATTGACGCCCGTATACCAGTCCGTGTCCACCATCCTGGCAATGGAGATCCGTGCATTGTCAGGAAGGTTGCCTGTATTGAGTACGGGAAGATAAAAAGGATAAGCATAATTCTGACTGTTTTGCAGCCATCCTTGGACCTTTTGTTCTTTCTCCTTTTCCCTGCAAAGATGATAATGTGTAACCAGTTTCTCATACACACTCCCACCGATTGCGTGCGAGTCATTGCGCACATGTTCCGGGCAGGAGCTATCCTGGATCAGGTGCATGAGGTGCCCTACAGCCAGAAAGGTCTTATAAAGATCTTTATTCCTCTGTTCATAATCCGTGCCGGTGAGCGCCTTGTAGAAATAATCTCTTGCGTCGTACCAACTGTAGTTGCCGCCATTCCACGAGGACTGCTCCCCTGCTTCCAGTTGCGCCCAGAGAATGGATGACTCTCCGCTGATTCCGGAATAGTGGTACCCGGCCTGATCCCACGGCTGCAATGGATCATGGAAGTGATGCCTGCATCTCCAGAAAGGCTCGTCTTCTTCTATCCCTCCCTGGGCGATCAGTTCTTGCGGCGATTTATACCCTGTGATCGTCAGCCAGTCGAAAAGATAAATGTACCACAGGCTTCTTACCTTCATCCCTCCATCTATGCCCAGATTCTGCCTCGTATACTGATCGAAATCAAATCCACCTACGGAATGCTCCAGTATCCACTCATTGATTGCTTTGTGTTCTGTTTCGCCATAGCTCCAACATTCCGTACCGGTAACAATAAAAATGAAAAAACAAACAACAAGCTTATTCCTGGGCATCATTGTGCCTCCTCCCCTTAATCTCATATTGACATTCAAGAGCCTTACTCAACAAAGGCTGCCTAGCATTCGGATAGAAACCATTAATACCCAATCCTCTCGCCTCCCGCTTCTCCTCAGGAGTTACAGCCCGCTTGAGACCAATGACTACATATCGCTCGTAACTGCTGTGATCATAGGGGATATATACCCGCTGGACATTTTCCGGGTACCTGAAGTCAAAATCGAGCTCGCGGAGCTTGCGCTCTGGATCCTTTACTGGAACGAGTGTTTTTAGACGATCTTTTTCCCACTGCTCCATATATTGTTTCACCTGTTCCTCGGTGTCTCCCATCCGGGTTAATACTATTCCTTCGATATCCCTGGTTTCATCTACATACGCGAATGCTGAAAAATCGCCCGAAACGTATCTGGAACTATAAGGGTAATATCCTGGTTTGTAATATCCGATTGACGGAGACTCAATCCAGGGAATAAGATATCCAATTATCGAACGAAGATAACCAGGATCATTGTTTCCTCTCGGGCCTGTTATTTTCCACTCGCCCTCAGCATCGGTGAGAACTTCCTTGACAGGCCCTATTCCACAGGACCTACACCCTATTCCCGGACGGCACTTTCTCCATACGGCATACACGACCGCCCCTTCTATGGGTTCGAGCGTGTCTGCATCGATTACCTTGCCGTGCATGGTCATGTATCCGGGAAAATCGAACCCGAAGAGCAGGGTCGGGGCAAGGATGAGAACCGGGATCAGTCTCTTGCATCGCTTGAAGCTGTTCATACCGTCGTTCTCCTTTTAAAAGCTGGCGATCTTCCATCTGCCGTCTTCATCCAGCTCGAATAGAAGGAGGAAAGAACAGAGCCTCCCGTCACGAGTGGTCCGGATATCATATTCAACCAAAGCACCCCGCATCTTGATAATCTGAATATCATCCAGCTCGGCTGCAAGATCAGCGCGATGCTCCGGGGTGAGTGAAGTGAAGATATTCTGATAGTTGCTCTGGGTTTGGCTGGATATGTCTTTCACCGCTGCCTCGATGTCATTGTCCAGAAGCGCGGTACGCATGGCCTCCCATTTCTGCCGGAGCATGGCGTCGAGCGCATTTTGATCGTAAACCGCCACGCCGATGGTGTCGGTGAAGACAGAGCCTTTGTAATCTGCCCGGGCTGTTATGTAGTAGACGCCGGGGCTCGAGATGCCGGCGGTGAGCTCATGTGTTTCGTCGCCGGCGAGATACTGGATTACACCCGGGCCGGTGCCCGTGAACGTCAGCCCGTCGGGTGTGAATAGGGAGTCGACCCGCAGGATGGTGTCAAGCGGCGCTATCCCCATCAAGTCGACAGACTTGAGGGTGATGCATGGCTGCGTGGTGTCGGCAGTGACGAGAATGCTCCTCTCAAGCACATTCCCCTGGATGTCCTCAGCGTGGACAATGATGGTGTTCTCTCCGTCGACAAGCGGAACATGGTTCGCAAAGAACATGCCCTGATGAACTACCGCCGGCGTTCCATTGATAGTGATGCCGGTCTCGTTTCCGTAGGCGTTACTCAGAGTCCCCCGCACCAGGATGTCAGGGCGGTTGATGACAGCACCGTTTACGGGCGAGTCGATACTGAGGTAGATGACGTCGTTTACGGTTACGGTCACCGACGCAGTTCTCACACCTCCCAGCCCGGTAGCGGTGACGGTATATGCTGTGGTCTGCTCGGGACTTACCGTCAGAGATCCGTTGAGATCCACCTGACCTATGCCGTTGTCGATGACCACAGATTCGGCATCCGAAGAAGTCCAGCTCAACGTAGTAGATTGACCGGCATAGATGGATGATGGATCCGCCACAATAGTCACTGTGGGCGGAACATACACCGTTATCGTGACGGAATCGGTGGCGGTGCCGCCCGGGCCGGTTGCTGTTATCGTGATGGTACAGGTCTTTTCGGGAATGTGGGCCAGTGTTCCGAACGGCTCTACAAAAAGAGAATATTCTTCGAGCTCAAGCTTGAGCGCATCCGCATTGCTGCTCGTCCAAGACAGGGTGACCTCCCCGCCTTGGATGACCGCCTGAGGCTCTGCCGTGATGTGCACCGTCGGCGGCTGGTAGACCGTGATGGTCGCCCGGTCCGTCACGGTCCTTCCCTGGCTGTCTGCAGCCGTTATGGTGTAGG
>Ga0208824_1000474_pt1 | contig 43011 bp, 44 predicted proteins | sample AD_JPNTR3_MetaG_FD_184447 | JGI IMG/M metagenome (GOLD analysis project Ga0208824, IMG submission 184447) | Active sludge microbial communities of municipal wastewater-treating anaerobic digesters from Japan - AD_JPNTR3_MetaG (SPAdes) (version 2) | ecosystem: Engineered > Bioreactor > Anaerobic...
TTTTAAGGCATTAGTTAAGTTGGCCTAGGACACTTTCTGACCTAGGCAACTAAATATCTAAGGGGTATACATGAGAAAGGGACGAAAGGGTTTAAACGTCCAGGGGTACGTAAGCCCCGTTCTGGTGGCTAGAGTACACGAACAACTAGTCGCCAGAGGATTGTTGGTTCGAGCTAACTCTTATTCAGAAATAATAAGAGTTAGTTTGGAGATAACTTTGGGCTTACTCGAAAGTAAGCCCCAACCAGAAGTAGTATCTACAATTACTTCTGGTAGCGAAGCTCTAGATTACCTCAGGGCCAATGGTCTGTCTGTAGCCCAAATAGCAGACAAGACCAGACAGCGGGCCCTGCATGACGAGCTCGCGGAGGAATACAGACGTTACGAATTTCCTGCGCAGTCGTCACCTGTAACTGAACCTACACCCGAGCCCGACACTGAACCTACATATGTGCCAGATATTGATGTGGAAGAATATCTGAAAAAGATCATGTCCATTAAAACTTACTCAAACGACTAAATAAGAAAGGGTTGAGCATGACATACGAAGAAAAAAAGTACCTAATTATGCAATATATGAAAATCCCCCCACCTGTGGATCTATTGTTTAGCCTAATAAACGATTATTCACCTGATGTAACTATAGCAGCAGATTCATTTGCGTATGCCAATGAATTATACGAAGATTAAAAAGGAGGCAGGTATGAAGGTTCGTGTAAACCTCGAGGTCAAAGAGGCCATCTACAGGTATGTGTCAGAAATCCCGTACACTGCTCCTCAGACTACAGCAGAAATAAGGGACGGTCTGAGGTTAAATGTAAGGCCTAATACATACTCTATCGCATTAAGTGAACTGGTACAGGAGGGTCTAATCACAAGACCAGCATACAATAGGTACCACATGTACAAGAAAGAAATTCCCCAAGTTCAGGCTAAAAAAACAGCAAAAAAACCCAAACCTAACCCCATGAGTCTAAAGGAAATAAAAGAGGCATTAGATTGGTTATTCAGTGTCTACATTCCGCACCTTGAGCGAGAAAACAAAGATCTGTATAATTGTCTGGTGAGATATGGTGCCATATCTCGTGAAGCTAAGGTGCTCTATTACGAAAGACGTGTAATAGACTAGCTTCTTCAGTATAGAAGAAAAGGAAAAATCCCATGACAGCGACTCAGACTCAAACTCAGTATAATAGTAACATTGACACAACTAAGCTTAGTACTTTCGTTGATTGCCCACGAAAGTACTTTTTCGAGTATGAGTTGGGATGGCGACCCGAGTTGCCTGACCATAACCTGATTTTTGGTGAGGCATGGCATGCGGCACTCGCAACCCTCTACCAGATAGGAAATGAGCCACTTGGAGGAATGGCTCCTATTGATATTGCGTATGTTAGTTTCCTAGATGTATATCGCCAGCATTTCCAGGAACACACGGATGATATGTACGCACCTAAGTCGCCGTATCTTGCGTATGAGGCTCTTCAAAACTATATAGACGTATATTTTTCCAAGGATGTAACAACCTATGAGGTACAACACATTGAAGCAGTTGGATATGTGTCCATCGAACTCATAGGAGAAGAACCAAGAGAACCAGCAAAGTTATACTTCCGACAGGATCTTATAGCTAGAAATCGTAATGATGGAACAATCGTCAGCATTGAACACAAGACAACTGGGCGAGCTGATAGGAAATGGTACCAGCAGTGGCAGCTGAATTTACAGGTTGGTACTTATACACATGCTCTATATTTTCTGTACGAGTTAGCCGATGTTTACGGCGTCTTGATTAACGGCGTAGTATTTAATAAAAAAGGTCCGGAACTTATAAGAATCCCTTGCGTAAAAATTCTGCCTCAGATGTACTCGTGGTACGAGACAGTAAGATATTACCTGACTGCCTTGCACCACGAAAAACAGGTTCTTTCGCAGTGCTCTGAAGATGACTCATATCTGAGAGCATTTCCTATGAACCCCAACAGCTGTACTAAGTATTTTGGCTGCCGGTATCATGATTTCTGTTGCGCATGGTCTAATCCACTACGCTATGCGCATGAGCCTCCGTTAGGATTTAAGGTTGATTTCTGGAACCCGGCTGATCAGCCAAAAAAACAAACCATTGATATTATAGGAAAGATGATATATGAATAAAAAAATACTTAGTCCAGAAACACAAAAAGAATTAGAAATGCTTTCGTCTATCTACAACAAAGATGTTCGTTCTAGTTCGTTTCGGGCAATAATTCTGGGTGAGAGTGGGACGGGCAAAACTTACATGCTACGCACCTGTCCTCCTCCTGTTCATGTTGACTCATTTGACCCAGGAGGCACCCAATCTCTTGATGACGCAATCGCAAGAGGTACAGTATTTGCTGATACTCGTTTTGAGGTGGACAATCCTAAGATGCCTTCAGCATTTGATCTCTTCGACCGAGAGTTCCACCGAAGAAAAGCAGCAGGTTATTTTGCGGAGATAGGTACCTATTGCCTTGATTCTCTTACTACGTTGGCAAAGGCAGCTTTACTAAAGATTCTTAAGCTTAAGGGCCGTCCTGGCGGAGTACCTCAGCAAGATGACTGGCTCCCGCAAATGACTCTGATAGAAAACGTTATTCAAGAGATCTCTTCCCTGCCTTGTCATGTTATCGTTACAGGACATCTAGATATTAAGGAAGACGCAGTAACCAAACAACTTCTAATGCGACCCATGATAACAGGCAAGCTTACTACTCGCATACCGTTATTGTTTAGTGAGATTTATGTGGCGGAGGCGAAAGATACCTCCAAAGGTATCTACTACTCACTTCTCACACAATCAACTGGCCGGTACCTGGCGCGTACCAGGCTGGGGAAAGGGGGAATATTTCAAATAAGAGAAGAACCAAATATAACAAATTTACTTGAGAAAGCAAAAAAGGCACTTGAAACTACTAACTCAAACGAAAAGGAAACTACAGATGAGTAAAACCAAAAACACGAAAAACACGAATGATTCCGCTCCCTTCGATACTTTTGAGGACCCTACATCATTTGTTCCCAATTTTGATGATGTTTATGATGAAGTAGTGCTTCCTGTGGGAACAGAGGCCGAAATTCAAATTGTCAGCGTTGACACAGGAACAGACAAGAACGGAGGTACGTACTGGAGGCTCCGTTGCGAGATTTTGGATCAGCCCACGGCAAAAGACATAACTACGTTTATTTCTTTTCCTGGGCCTTCCGATGACGCGAAGCGCGTCAATCGTAAGAAGTTGTCCCTTATGCGTATGATGCAGTCTCTCAAAATGGACCTGACCAAGCCCTTTAGCCAGTCTGATCTGATTGGGCTAACTGCTTGGGTTATTTTAGGTATCCAGTCTTCAGATGAGTATGGGGATCAGAACATTATCAAAAGATGGCTGTAGCTGAGTATTCTGATAATAGCTTTGTAGGAACTTAATTAAGATTGCCTAGGACACTTTTTGTCCTAGGCAATCTTAATAAAAAAGGGAGACTAAATGAGAAAGTTCTTTTGTAAAGAATGTGGATTCTTTTTTGTATGTGATGATTGCTATGATGAGCTTTTTCTGTGCTGTCCAAAGTGCGGTACAGTTCTCCAAAGTCATCCTATCACTCGAAATTGTCCTGAGTGTTAACTAGGAGTACGGCTATGTCTTTACCTTATCGACCGAGGCTTTCAATAGAAATAAGTGTAGAGCAGTTTAAAGCTCTACAAGTAATTCCTCATGGACTAAAAAAACCTCTATTTTCGGCAATAATAAACAACCTTATAAACCTTCTGTCTGAGCCAGACACACGGCACAAAGTAATTATGGCAATAGTAAACGAACAATTTAACTTACCTAAAGAAATCTTCGAAGAGATTATAATAAAGGAGCCTTAAATGGCCATGCTTAAGGACTTGGTTCCTTTCTTTTCGTCTTTATCCACCGAAGACCAGCTAGCTTTAATTTCTGACATACGACTCCAACGTCACACATATACAAAGACCAAAAAAACCACAATAAAGAAAAAAGAGAAAAAGATTACCTTGGTGTCCTCTGGTTCTGATCTTATGGCTTTAGTGGATAATTTATCACCAGATGAAATACGAAAACTATTAGGAGTATTCGATAATGTCGAAAGAAACACCTAACAACCAGGCTTCTAATCTTGCGAGTTCTCTTGGACCATTAGGCTTAGTTCCAAAATTACTGGATCCTAAGGATATTGACTTTGGTAATAGGTGCCGAAGTGATTATGATGATCAAGGAGAACTATTAAAATCCATAAAAGAACACGGGATACTTCAAAGTATACTTGTGTTAGAAAGACCTAATCAGAACTATTTGCTTCTTGCTGGGGGTAGACGACTAAAAATAGCCTTGGATTTGGGTTTACCTACTATTCCAGCACTAGTATCTACCGTTGAAATGGATGAGTATACTATCCGTGTTTGCGAGTTAGTTGAAAACATCCACCGAAAAGATTTTACCTTCACGGAGGAATTAAAGATAAAACAAAAAATCCACGAATTAATGATCCAAAAACATGGTATTAGACTGGCAGGAAGCCAGGAAAAAACTGGATGGACAAAACAAAACACTGCTGAGTTATTGGGAGTAAGTAAATCATCCATAATAAGTGACCTCCGATTAGCTAATGTTATAGAAGCAGTACCAGAAGTATTTACTGACGTAAAAACTAAGTCGGAGGCAAAAAAAGTCCTGGAAAAACTGGTAAGAAAAATAACAATTGCAGATAAGGCAGCTGAATTTGAGAAACGTACCTCTGATCTTCCCAAAAATAACTTAGTTAATTCTTATTTGGTTCGTGATTTCTTTGAGGGAATCAAAACCATTCACGATAACAGCTTTGATTTTGCTGAAATAGATCCACCTTATGATATGGACCTAAAAGCCCTTCGCAAGAATAATGGTTTTTCTTCTATGTACGATAAAGAAGACTACAAAGACTCTTACATAAAAGATTATCCTTTGTTTTTGACTAATCTTATGAAAGAGATATATCGAACCCTGGTTATGGGTGGTCAAGGTATTTTGTGGTTATGTTTAGATACCCTGAATACTGCTATTGACATATGCACTTCCCTAGGTTTTTCCTGTGGCTATCATCGTATAGGATCTTGGATAAAACCAACTTCCTACGGTTGCCAATCCCAAGTTCCTAATATACTTCTAGCACAATCAATGGAATTTTTTATCTACTTTACAAAAGGCCAAAACTCTAAACTTAATATTCCCGGGTCTCTTAACCATTTCAGTTATAAACCTGTCCCTCCTTCATCTAAAATCCATCCCACGGAACGACCAATAGAACTCATCCAAAACATTTTGGATGTTTTTGTTGGCGCCGGGAGTAGAGTTATCGTTCCGTTTGCAGGTAGTGGAAACACTCTTCTTGCTTGTGCTAATCTTAAAATGTCTGCAATTGGATTTGACCTATCTAAATCTTACCGAGATGGTTTTATTACCCGTGTGTATGAACAACCTTACCAAAACTACAGGAGTTACACTCATGACAACAGAGAAGTTTGTTGAACTTTTTAATGCTCAAATAAAATCCTGTAAAGATATCCTCATAGATAGGGCATCTGTTTACGCACCTAACCAAGACAGACTAGAAAACTTCAAACAAGCCGCATTATTGCAGTCTTGTACTCCTGTTACTGCTCTTGGAGGAATGCTGGCAAAACACATCATAGCAATATATAGTTTTATTTCCTCCCAAGAATCCAATATTTTTGTTTCTCCTGAACAATGGAAAGAAAAAATAACAGACTCTATTAACTATCTTATCCTGCTTTCTGCTTTGCTTGAGGAGTCTTCTAATGTCTAAAGATCTTTGGTTTTATTCTATTGCTCTTGCCGTAAGTAAACAAAGTAAATGCCTTAGCCGACAAATAGGTGCAATACTAGTTAGAGACGATTCAGTAATTGCGCAAGGTTATAATGGGCCAGCTAGAGGTATTCCACACTGTGATACAAGGCATATAATAGACCCACACCTTTACAACACAAATATGGTTTTTTCTGGGGTACGCTGTCCTCGCCATGATCTGGGCTTTAACTCGGGTGAAGGCCTGCATTTATGTATTGCTGCTCATGCTGAACGAAACTGCATTGCGAATGCAGCAAGAAATGGTGTGTGTACTCTTAACACTACTATGTATCTTACTTGCGAAGTACCTTGTAAAGATTGCCTAAGCGAAATAATTAACGCAGGAATAACTGAACTAGTCGTAACTTCTAAGGACGGTTATGATAGTATGGGTGAGTTTATTCTTTCGCACAGTGATCTGGTAGTTAGAGTATATGGGGATAAGTTATAATTGCCTAGGACAGATTTTGACCTAGGCAAACTTAATTTTAAGGCAAACTAGAACCTAACATGTCTTTTATGAGGCTCATATGTCATTTGATATAAATTCCATTTTTGTTCCGGGTGAGGGTCCTAAGGATGCTAAGATAGTTTTTATTGGTGAGGCCCCAGGGACCCAAGAAGCGAGATTACTTAGACCTTTTGTAGGGCCTTCAGGACAGCTATTCGAAGATTGCCTGAGAAAAGCCCTAATTAATCGGAAAGATTGCTATGTGACTAACGTCATAAAAGAACAACCACCAGGTAATAACATAAACTTGTTTATAGATCTATCTAAAAAAACTCCTAAGATATCCACGCGTGCTCAGGAATATCTGGATATCCTGTATAGCGAATTAAACGAACTTAGCCCGAATGTTCTGGTTCCTGTAGGAAGAATTGCCTTATTTGCTCTAACTGGACTAAAAGAAATAACCAAATACCGCGGGTCTATCTTGTCATCTAATACCCAAACAAAAAGCAGGAAAACTATCCCAATATTACATCCTGCTTCGGCATTACGCGAATATACTTATAGGCACCTAATATTCAGTGATCTACTCAAAATAAAAGAACAATCTAACTATCCTGAGATATCTCTTACTCCACGAACCATACTAACTAAACCCGCTTATTGGGAAGTTATTAATTTTCTCACCACACTTAAAACCTATTCTTATTGTTGTTTGGACATAGAAATCTTTAACAACTATGTATCTTGTTTGAGTTTGGGAAATGATTTTGTTGGATATATGAGCATTCCATTTATGTATAATGGATCAGATTATTTTACGAAGGCTGAAGAACATGAAATATGGGTACTTATATCTGATATATGTGCTGATCCAAAGATAACCAAACTAGGCCAAAACATTATTTTTGATGCAACCTTTCTCATGTCAAAATATGGCATATATATATCACCTCTTGCTGATACTATGATAGCTCATGGTATAGCTTATCCAGAATTACCCAAAGGCCTAGACTATCTTACTAGTGTATATACAGACGTACCTTACTATAAAGATGAGGGGAAAAAATGGTTTAAGCTGGGTGAGGGTTCCTGGGAATCTTTCTGGGAATACAATGCCAAAGACTCTGCTGTTTTACCTGAGATACACAGTAAGCTAGTCAAAACCCTAGAAAAACAAGGTAACATGCCTGTATATGAGCGAACTTTAAGGCTTGTAGAGCCTTTGATCTATATGCAACAACGTGGAATCTTAGTAGACATGGAGGGTCTTACTAAAGCCAACGATAAGGCAACAGAAGATTTAGCACAATTGAATGAGGAGTTTATTAAAGAATGTGGTTTTGAATGCAATCCACAAAGCCCAAAACAACTAAAAGAACTTTTTTATGAGCACAGAGGACACCGCCCATACGTAAATCGCACGTCAGGAACAGTAACAACCAATAATGATGCCTTAAAAAGACTATCAAGACTTGGGGATAATGCAGCAAAAATTCTCCTAAAGATACGCAAACTATCTAAGCTTCAGTCTACCTACTACAACATAGGAATAGACCCAGATAATCGATTACGATGTTCTTACAACCCTGTGGGTACATCAAGTGGCCGTCTTAGTAGTTCTCAAACTATTTTTGGAACTGGTGGAAATATGCAAAACTTACCACCTGAATTCAAGAAATTTTTGAGATTTGATCCGGGCTATATTGGCTATCAAATAGACTTAAGCCAGGCAGAAAATCGGGTAGTTGCATATATTGCACCTGATATTATGATGCAAAAAGCCTTTGAGGAAAACCTAGATGTACATAGTCTTACAGGTTCCTTAATAAGTGGCCTCTCGTATGAGGAGGTAAAGGCCCAAGATAAAGAAAACATAAAATGCGATATCGGAGGTGGGGTATATTCTTGGAGATTCTGGGGCAAAAAAGCTAATCACGGCCTAAACTACGGTCTAGGCTATAAGACTTTCTCATTTTATTATGAGATTCCCGAGAATGAAGCAAGATTTATTGTTAATCAGTATCATAAAGCCTACAAAGGTATCCAACAATTTCATTCGTGGGTACGTATGCGTCTATCCAGGTCACGTACCTTAGAAAACTGCTTAGGACGTAAGAGGCTTTTTCTGGGTAGATGGGGCGAGGAATTATTTAAGGAGGCATATAGTTATATTCCTCAATCTACTATAGCAGAAAAACTAAACCTTGATGGGGTGTGCTTTACTTATTATAATCCAAACTTTTCTAAGGTAGAACTCCTAAACCAGGTTCACGACAGCATATGGTTTCAAATTCCTATGTCTGTACCTTTAGAGACCCATGCTGAAATAGTACTTGCTATAAAATCCGAACTAGAGTCTCCCTTATACTGGAACAATACGTCTTTTAGCATCCCTGCTGACGTAGAAGCAGCAGTCCCTGGTGGTAATCTAGCTAAGTATGACCCCAAAACCAATCCAGAAGGTTTGCGTAAAATGCAGGCAACCAATACACTAACTTTGTATAACCAACTAAGGGAATTAGCAGAATGCTGCCAGAACGTAGTCGATTAGTTCCTGACTGGATAGAATCCTATCTAGAGGCAACCGACAATACAGAACCACCTATTCTCTATCGTACTTGGACTGCGGTTAGTGTTATTGCTGCTGTTTTACAGCGAAAAGTATTTCTTGAATGGCACACAAGAATATTTCCTAATATGTATATTGTTCTTGTAGGCCCACCTGGACGTTGCCGTAAAGGTACAGCAATGGTACCAGTCCAAAAAATGCTGAGGGATCTTGGAATAAAGATGGCAGCTGAAGCCACTACAAGAGAAGCCCTGATCCGAGCATTACGTAATAGCAGCAATATGCACCCTAATCCTATGACTGGCGTAGTAGAAAACCACGCCTCACTAACTATCTTTAGTAAAGAACTAACTGTTTTTCTGGGCTATAACAATCTTACACTTATTAGCAACCTCGCTGATTGGTATGATTGTGATGATTTATGGACATACACCACCAAAACCCAAGGAACAGACGAAATAATGGGTGTGTATGTTAACCTTATAGGTGCTACTACACCCGAACTTATACAAAGTTCTCTTCCTCTTGATGCTATTGGTGGTGGTCTTACAAGTAGAATAATCTTTGTTTACGAGGAAGACAAAGCAAAGAAATGCCCAGCCCCATTCTTGACAGCAAAAGAAAAACAAATGTTTGAGGATCTTCGTAATGACTTAGAGCAGATACATATGTTTGTAGGGGAATTCAAGTTTAGTGAGTCATATCTAAACCATTGGGTAGAATGGTACATGACTCAGGATAAAGGAATAGAATTCACTGACCCGAGAATGGCAGGATATTACGAAAGAAGGCCAATACACATACTAAAACTCAGTATGATCTTAAATGCATCACGCACTAACATGATGGTGCTTGAAGAACAAGACCTAAAAAGAGCAATAAAACTTCTAGAATTTACTGAAAGCCGTATGCCTCTCACTTTTATTGGCGTAGGTCGAAGTAAACACGCAGATACACTAAGCAGGATTCTTAACTTCATCCAGTCACGGCCTGCTACCACTAGAAGTGAGATTCTACAAACATTCTATCGTGACTTGGATGTTGCAACATTTGATATTATAATCCAAAACCTTATATGCATGAAAGCCATAACCATGGAACGTACTGGTAACTCGGATCCATTAATTCGAGTAATTCCTAATTCACCAGCAGTTAGAAACATACTAAGAAAGGACATTTAATGGACATCAAAGAAGAATACGCAAAGAAGATTTTAGATTATCTTGTTATGGAAGGCAAACTCACTGAAGAAGACCTTAAAAAAGTAAAATCAGCTATTCCTTCTCCTCTTGTTGAGGATGCTATGCGTATAATACACGCATTATGCTGTATTAGGCAACATGACACTACCGACGATCCATTTATTCCGTACTGTGATTTTTATGCTCCAAGAGGTAAGGCTAAGGCAATTTGGGTGGATCGTACACTAAAACTAATAAAAACCCATTCTATTCCAGAAAACGACTTAAACAATATTCTAACCCAAATAAACCACATCTTTCGTACTCTTGAGTCTCTCGAAGTAACCAATAAATCTCATCTTTCTTTTGCCTTGGATTTGATTTGCTATAGGTTCTTGTCAGATGAGTTAGAAGAAATAGCTAAAGAATGTTGTTAGGATTTTGTTAAGATTCCCTAGGACACTTTTTGACCTAGGGAATCTTAATAACTGAGTGAGTTTATTTTAATCCGTGGGCTTCAGCAGCCTTATATTTACGTAATCGCATATAACCACTGAGTGGTTTTCCACTAAGCCTGCGTTGGATTCCTTCCTGTAAATCTATAACAAACTCAGGTTTTTTGTCATTTATGACTTTGATATTCCACGCAATGACTTCGTCATACACATCAATCATTCCTTGGTAGTCATTCCTATTATATGCATGCATAAATCTATCTACCAACTGAGTAACTTTAGTTCGCCTAAAGTCTTCTGCTTTTTCTATATCCTGGGTTATTCTCCAAAGCTTGGCTTTTTCCAGACTCTGAAAACCTAGGACTTTCTTTACAATGTCGGTATCGGTGTATTTGATAGGGATGCCTTCTTCGTCAGGCCTAGAGATTGGAGTTCCTCTAAGAGTATACAATCCTTCAGATTTGCCTCTAAGAGCATTTAAGATATTTCGAACAAAGATAGAAGGAAAAACAATTTCCATAACTCGTGAGGCTCCTGCGCCTGACTGGTATGCTCGAACTCCACGATAGATATCTAAAGGAATTTGACCAGCTACACCCAGCAGATCCTCAACAGCTTCAGGTACTCCTATTTCATATGAGCCACCAAGAGAAACTCCTGTTACTGAAGGCAACCCGTACATAGCAATATCCCGGATAGTTTCATTATCGGGAAGCTTTTCTCGAAGCATCTTTTCGGGATCATCTCCAGTAAGCGAGGAAAATAGATTCATCATAACTTTCATAAGAGGAAGTCCGGCAGGAATACCTGCTAAGGCCATTGTATGTGCTATACTAAGAAGAGCCATTGCAGGACCTCTAAGGCCTTGTTGGTGTCTTAGCAAATTATTCCACATTTCAAGCTGGTGGTGCATGAAAAATCGAAAAGTGTAACCTATTTGAGATATCTTTCCAGCTTTCCCTGTGCGTACCATCAGGGGCTTGTTATAGCTAGCAAACTCCCCAAAACTATAGTTTACTACATCATCACAGAAGTTTATAGCTTTTTTCATGTTTTTGGGGTCTGACATATCAAGTTTTTGGTTAGGAGTTAGGTTGTATTTAGTGAGAGTTTTTTTATTATCTATTTTCCCATCTCGAAATGCTCGATATGCTGCCAGTGCTGTTACGGCTCTGCCGTACCACTCAGTCATACTCATACCACCTAGCACAAAGGTTGTATAAGCTTGCAGCATATTCATAAACTTAGACTCAGCTTTTCGGAGATTTACTTGAAGCTCATTGGTCATCTGGTGTTGTACAGTACCTTTTGTGAGCAGTTGTACCATAAGATTTATTTCGTCTTGTTGCAGATGGTTTGCGGAGGGATCTTTTTTTCCGTGGATTCCAGCAAACCTAGGTTGTTCCGGAAGCTCTGAGATAAACTGCTTTGCTATGTCTTTTGCTGCTCGTGGAAACATTAAGGTACCAGATTTGGAGTGAAGCCCAACTGCCGGGATACCTCCTGTAAGAATTGTCGAAATATTAACAAACGTTGATTTTATTATAGCACCAAGGTATATTCCAGCAAGTGCTGCCCTGGTGGTGTCTACTGTTCGGTCAAGTGAGGTGTAAGGTTTTAGGTTATCAGTTATAAACTTATCCAACAAGGTATGTTCAAATTTATTTGGTTTAAGTGTGTACATAAGTTTGGTGTATTCTTTAGCTGCCTCAATTTTAGCTATAGAAGAATGCAGTCCCCACATATAGTCATACAGGACTTTTCCCACATCTTGTGTTTCGTATCCCAGAATTCCTCGTCGCTTTGCATAGTGGGAGAAGCCTTTAAGTTTCAGGATATGTGCTACTTCGGTAGGAAGAGTTTTTAGGATTTTTTCAGACATTTTTTGAGCAAGTTGTTCTTGTTCTGGGGAGAGGGAAGCCAATATTCCTCTATATTCAGGACTATCTTTATAATGATTGATAGCTGTATCCAGAACCCGAGACATGACATCTATAGGAACCGGAGAGTTCATCCAGAACTGTTCTATTTCATCAGAGCTTTTAATTTCGCTAAAGGTAAGATCCCTTAGGTTAGGATCACTCTGTATACGTTCTCTGATTCTTTTTATGTACTTTTTACCTCCCAGCTTTTCCAGTAAGGATGTATCAAAAGGAATCCTTGCTACAAGATTACCTTCTGAGTCAGTACCTTCTATATATGCCTCTCCATAGAAGTTATGTGGAAAGTAGTTAGGTATAAACCCTGTGTTCTGTATAAACTCTTCCAGCTTTGTCTGGTCTGCTGTAGGATCGTGTTTGTAATAGTTGTAATAAGTTTGATGAGCCTCAAGCAGCCTTAAACGAACATTATAGAGATAATCATTTACTTCAGGATCAAGGTCCTTGGTATCAAGAAACTCCTGAAATTCTTCAAGATGTTTTGGATTTAAGTCAAGTTTGCCGTCCTCTCTGCGGATATAAGGCACTGCCTGGACGGCCTCAAGCTGTTTTCCATCTAAATCATTTAATATTTTGGCTATGGTTATTTTTTGTTCAGATGTTAGTTTTGGCCATTTATCTAGGCCCTGCATACTTTTTAAAAACCCCTCGTTTCTAGTATTCGTACGTGATTGAGCCACACGATAAACTGGTTCGAGCTTCTTTGCTACTTTGGCATTCCAGTAAGGTATTCCAGCATATTGACGATAAAGCTTTCCTAATCGTCGGCTGATACCACCTTTAGGAAGCTTAGAAAACTGAGAAGAAATATCCTTCGTGAGTTCGTTTAACATTTGGGGTCCGAAAGAATACAGGGATATAGGATTTGACCTAAGCTTTTCCAAACCCTCAGGAGTTATTTGTATACTAGGCTGTAAAGAGTTTGTGTTAGTAGTATGTATCCATCCCAAGCTAAAATTCTTTTTTCCTACAGCCTTATTGAGTATATCTTGGAATAACTTACCCAGTAGGCCTAGAGTCTTATTTTCAGAGGAACCATAAACTATCCTAGGCCACGCTGCTTCAAATCTAATATTATCCCCAGAAACTACACGATCGATAAGTAACTTATTTGCCAAATAATCACCTACATAATGCTTTAAGTCTTCTGGTTTTATATTCTCTGATTGTACTTTATCGACCGTTGGATAAATATATAAAATATTTTCCTCTTTATCATATTCCAGTTTAGTAACTGCTTGTGACAAGGCATCAGACCAACGACTTATTTGTTGTTCACCAGTTGTCCAAGCTATCGTAGAAAAGCCCTTATCAGCAAAATACATAAGAACTCGTTTTAAAAGAAGGGTGTTATAAGACTTTCGAAAAGGAGCATCAATAGACCTTTTATAAACTTCAAGATAATACCCTTCTCGTTTTCCTTTTTGATGACGGGCGCTTTGTACCTCATCAATAAAACCTACGGGCGACGTAGTATCACCTGCATCAATCTTGTTTGTTTCTTGAACACGTGCCCAGCCTATATTTTTTTTCCCTTCATCTTCCGCAAAATGCAGAGAATCATGTGGAAGTTCCTCCGCTTGGAAACTAGTTATAACTAGTTCTGTGTTATTAATTCCTCCTGGGGTAGTCCATGATTTATGTTTAAGCTTATTAATTTTTTGGTTTTTCTTTTTCTCTTTTATTTGGTTAATAAGACTACCTATCTTCTTAACTATTCTGGTATCATTTTTTATATACGTTATATACTTCTCCGGCATATATCTCAGCGCAAACACCTCAATAATGGAAAGGTCCTGTATTTTATTTATTTTATAACCATGATAATCAACATGACTTTTCTTATAATATTTATTAATAGTTAAACGCTCCGGTGAATCGGGAGCAGGGGACTTGCCAGATTTAAGTTTCTTAAAAAATGTATTAAGTTTTTCATATTCTAGATATCTTGGATTTCCAGTAAGTTTATATAAGGTAGAAAATATCTCGGGTGAGATATCACCTAACGAATCATAAGGATTATGATACCTCTCCCCAGTAACAGGATCTGTATAAATTGCTTTATAGTTAGAATTATACTTATTCTGTGTTTGATAAACCTCTGTCAAAAAGGTATTGTGCATATCATGTCTTTTAAGGGTAAGCTTCCTTTTAACTTTTTCTAAGGCTGCTATATGTCTCTCTTCTTTTGTAGGTACCTCAGAATATATTACTTCATTTACTTGTATGGCATTTTTCTTAAATACTTCTGCCACATCCCGAAGTTTAACTTTTCCTCCATGCTCTTCGGCTAATTCCTCTAACTCATCTTTTGCTGAAGTCAACCGATAGATATCATCTAATTCTTCTTTTTTTATATAAGCTTTTCCCGGTTTTTTTCCTGGTACTTCTTGCCCACTATATTTATCAAGCCAATAATAAAGCTGATCTAATGTCATTTCGTTTGGCATTGAAGGCATTGATGGCTTATTTACATTAGAAAAAAACTCATTAAGAGAACTGCGAAATACCTCACTAGCTCCCCTAAACATATGAGGCCCTACACTATGAAGCTTCACCGCTTTAGTAATACTTTCTGGAAGTTGGGCCTCTCCAAGTCTTCTTGGAACCTCTTCTCTGCCTAGGACACTTTCTGACCTAGGCTCAGAAAGTTCTTGCCCTGATGGTTCTTGCACTAAAGCTTCTCTGTTGGTTATAATATTAAGCGCTGCTTGTCTATTTGATTGATATTGCTGGATTGCCTCCTCATGTAGTTTTGGAGACATACGTAAAACATAATCTTCATTACGTAAGTGAGGATAGAGCTTTACACCTATCTTTTCTTCTAAGTCCAAGGCTGCCTCAGCAGCCTCATTAAAGGAACCAAACTTGCGTTTCATTACGTCCTGAACTTCGGATTGAAGTTCAGAAGCTACTGGCTTCTCCTTCTGAGGAGGAATTTTTAGAATCGGAGGAGCTGGAGTAACCCAATCAGGTGTGGGAGGTTTTAATAGTGTTCGCTTTGGTTCCTCAGGAGTAGGTTGAACTTCTTCAAAAGGCGCTGTAGGTTCTCCTGGAGGTGCTGTAGGTTCCTGAGGCTTTTCTGCGATATCCTCAGGAGTTACTATTTGAGCAGGGGATTTTGGGTGAACCATCTTTCGGGCTTTGATTCCAAGGGCAGTAAGCAATCCTCCAAGGATAGCCCCAGCCAGGCCTCCGGCTCCTCCAGCTTCTTTTATTCCATTAAAAAGACTAACTGCCTCTTTGTAGTCCTGGATGGCTATTGCATTAGCTCCTATTTCCTGGACTATTTCTTGAACTGCTTCATCAGTAAACCCAAACAAAGTTCCAGCTGTCCGGGGATGCTTAGCGGCTGTTTCTACGGCTTTGTTCCAGACTCTTTGATAAAGTTGTTTAGCTACTTCGGGGCTTTTCTTAGCTACGGGTTTGACAAGTGCTTTTGTTACTCCAGTAAGAAGTTTGAGTCCTGCCAAATCAATAAGCCCAAGATACTTTGCTTTCGTTGCTGCGTCTACTGCAATTTCCTCGGGAATGCCTTGCTGGATTCCTCGTTCCAACATACTAACACCTTCAGCTGACATCATAGGAAGTGCCGCGACACTAAGTCCTACAGGTCCTCCCCCAAATGCTACGAAGGGAAGTGCCCCAAGTGACTGTCCTACACCTTTCATGGCAGCGTAAGGAATACTTTCTTGTATATCAGGTTTTATGGAAGTTTGTCCACTTACATAACCCAGATCTTCAGATCCTAATGCCGCAGCAAAAGGTATCTTACCTTCTTGGCTTTGTTTGTAGAATTTATATGCATAGCTTTCTTGGATTGGAGTCTTTAGATACTCCTTAGCAGCTTCTTTCTGCTCGGGTGAAGGTAAAGGCTCTGTTATAGCTGTAAAGCTAGGGGCTTTGCCATAGTATCCTTTAGCAAAAGGTGTACCTTCCTCAAGCCCAGTCGGCAATTCAGAAATGCGTTTTGCTTTAGATTTTTGTTCTAGTTCTTTCTGGAGTGGTATACTAGCAAGAGATTCTTGTGCCCCATGAATAGGAGCAACAGCTAGTGATTTAATCCAATCCCCTGTAGTTGTAGGCCTAAATACTCGGTCAAACTTCTCAAAGGGAATATCAGAATAACTTTTCTTGTGTATCCCCAGAGATATTTGCTCATCCGTAAGGTCGTTGTATTGAGGATTTTGCTTACGAAATTCAGATATATTTATCATATACACAGACCTTTTATTTAATTAAATGCCTGATACCTAATGGATCATTGTCTTCAGTAACCTGGGGAGTTTCTTCTTGCTTATTACCTAGCTCAGACTTCCAGTTACTTCCAAAAATCGAAGACATTTTTTCATCTAAGACAGTGTCTAAAGGCACCTTACGTTTAAGTGCCTCTATATGATTTGGTGACCCAGGAGAAGAGGATTTTAGAAGAGTCTGATACATATTCTCAATTGCTTTCTTTCTGTGAGTAGCTTGAGCCACAGCAGCCTTAGCATAATCAGGCAGCGCAATAAAATCCTCTACTGAAATATCTGTTCCTTCAAAGAGTTTTTTACCAAAAGCTTTAAGAGCCAGTTCTTCTCGCTGCTGTTTTTTACGAGCCAGCTCAGACTGAATTCTTGTATGTTCTTCTTGGGCTCGGCGAGAACCTTCTAAAGACTCCGCAATACGAGCTTGCGAAGCATAATATTTTTCTTTTGCTTGAAGTTCTTCCATATCCGTAATAAACTTCAGGGCATCTTTACCAGTAACTGTTACCGGAACCCCAAAAGCATTTATAGTAACTGGCTTAGTTGTTTCAAGTTCTCTTTCAGTAACAGCAGCTTGCATTCCCAACCCACGAATAACTGCTGCTTTATGTGCTCTTTCATACGGAGCATTTTCCTCTATTATTGCCTGCTGACTAGCCGCAGCTATTTGTTCGGGAGTAAGCCCGAGATTGCTTGCACCTGGGGTCTGCTGAGGCGCCGGCATAGTTGGTATCATCCCAGGCGCCGGAGAACTGGGACTACCTTCGAAAGGGACTGTACCTAAAGCAGAACTCGGGGACTGTAAATACCTATTTAATTCTTCTTGATTTGCTGGAACTCCCTGAGGAGGAGTAATACCATACTTCTTAAAATCTTCTGCTGTAGGTGTTCCCTGTTGCCATTGAGGTGTAGTCTGTGGTGGAAACAGGGGAGTAGGATTAACTGGCGCAGGTACTTGTCCAGGTTGCCCCATAGGCTGTTGTGGAGCTTGTCCAGCTGCTCTTTGTGCCTCTAGCACCTCTGCCTTTTGATTTTGTTCAGGAGATGCAGCCTTCCAAGTAATATTCTTACTTCCATCTGGCTTGATTGTTTCATTATACCCCACTAAAGAATTTCTTGAATCTCCCAACATAGCAACAGCACTTGTTCCCAGTTGCTGTCTTTTTATTTGGTCTTCGACAGCCTTATTGTATATCTGTCCCTGTATTACAGGGCCATAAGTCTCTGCTGCTTGCCTTCCAAAAGTTCCTTCAGGAGACAAGGCACCACCAAACTGCAATAAACCATGCTGAAAACTAGGATCTTTTAAAGCTTCCCACCATGCCATAAGTCTTCCCCTTTAAGTTGATTCCCTAGGACACTTTTTGACCTAGGCAATCTTAATTTCTACGAACCAAGCAAACCCCCAACAAAACCTAAAATCCCACCAACTCCAGCACCTATAGGATTTCCTGCTGTCATTGCAGCACCCATAGCAACACCACTCATGGCACCGCCAATAGATGACATTGTTTTGTTATGTGTAGGTATTCTTGCAGCTGCTGCTCCTGCTATAGCAGCAATAAGTCTACCACCATGATTAAATACCTCGAGATCCCACAGAGCATCTTGTTCTTCAAAATGCACGTCCTGGTCTTGTTGTTCCTTTTTTGCAACTATTTTTATTCTGGCGTATTCTATAGCTATCTGAGAGGCCATCCGTAAGAAGGACTCTTTTGCTGCAAATACTCTAAGCTGAAAATCAGCTGCCTGGAGAATTATATCTGCCCTACGATTATAATTTTGAAGATACAACTCAGCAGCAAACCTAGCTACGTTTCTTTCTTTTTCAGCTTCCAAAAGAGCCCTACCTACAACAAAAGCACTACTCATTACAGCATTAATGTCTTGCATTCCTCGATCAAAGCGAGGATAAGTTTTAGATACTAGATCAGCATCTAATTGAGAACTATAGGCATTTATGAGATCGTTTAGTTTGCTGGTTGAATCTGTGTTCATTAGGTAGGTATCTACAAAGGTAGTGGCTGTTTTCAGGGGAGTAAGAGCTGTAGCATACTCGGTTAGAGGATCAAGGTTAGTATAGAGCTCTATTTGGCTTAACGCATCCGCCAGAGCAATATCAGGATTATATGCTGAAAAACCAGTAAAAGGACTTGCTCCAAGTGCTGCATTCATGACATCAGCTATACTTACTTCAATTTTATCCACCGGATCAGTTCCACCAGGAGCAATATTAGCTAACCAATCCATATGAACATTTTGAAGATACTGAGGATATTCTACCTTACCAGATCCTTGTCCACCTCCCCCAAAAGAACAATAATCTATTCCACGAATAGCATAAGGCTTACCAAAACTAAACTCACCCATATTAGGAAGCATTAGTACCCTCCCCTAAGAAATATTCATAACTCCGTAAGTAAAAGTATCAAATTTTCCTAAACGATTTATTATTGCTAGAATCTCATCAGACTGAGTATAAAAAGATAACTTCTGGCAGTTGTTAGATTTAGCAAAAAGAATAAGTTTGTTCAGGCCAAATTCCCATGCTTTAGAAGACACAGGCCTAAATCCATACACACAATATATAAGTAGGCTTTTTGTACCACTACAATCATCCCTAGTAACTGTAGTAATAACTATACCTATTAATGTTCGATTATCATTTAACATAACCCAAACTTGCATCTTACTCGAAATAAGCTGTTTAAGTACATACAACACAAAATCATCTGCACCATCCATTATCGGAGGTGCTGAAGCAAGCAAAGCTTCCTTAATCACTTCCCAATGCTCACTAATCTGATTCGGCTGAAGCCTTAGCAAAACCATACATTCCCCTAATAGCTCTTTTGTCAGTTAACTTCCACCTAATATACCCACTATCCAATTGTATGTCTGGATCAGAACTTCGTATAACAAGTCTAAACTCAACTCCACTAACATGTGGACTTACTCTTCCACTTGGCCCTACTCTTTTATAAGAACTTAGCCTAAATTCATCTTGTTTGTTGTTTCTCCAATATAAAGCCACCTCAGCATTACCACTAGAACCAAGTAAAACTTCCGTGATTGTTTTTATTGTTCTTATATTTAGGTCAAAACTATTCGAAACAAACAACCTATCATTAGATAAGTTTTCTTGTTTCACACACACAAAAGCCCCATCAGTAAAAACCCCAGTTCTAACTAATTGTGAAATTTCATATAGTTGGTTATCCGAAAAAACATAACAATTTGTATCACCAGCAATATAAAAATCCCCTCTATTCTGGTCATAGGATATTGTTATATTTTCTCCTAACATAGGTTCAAAGAACTCCTGATATCCTAGGCGTTCTATTCCCTTCGCAGTTATTCTTCTAAGGTATCCCTTCTCATCAACAAACAAATGAACATTTTCATCACCGCCAACCGCTCCTTTCCCGGCAATTCCGTAGTATGTAAGTAACTCCATACCGTACGTCGAAGCTGGCGAAGAGACAGGGTACAATGAGGTAATTCCTTGGTCCCCGTAAACAAGCATTGTCTGCTGATCCATCCCGAGGGAGTTTTTACTTGTTGTAAGTATTCGCAGGGCGTATACTTGTCCTTGCCACGGCATTGGGATATAACCTGCGGTATTCTCACCATCGAGGCTAAAGTCTTGTACACCGATTTTACTCCACTCTACCCAATTGGGGCCTTTATCAGTATTAGCTATAAACAACTGTCCCCTAAAATTACACAAAACTTTGCAATTAGGTATTTCATCCTCAGGAGCAAAATAGTAGTCACCACTAGATATATCTACTCTTATATTCAAATTACCATTATTAAATACCACATAAGGACCAAAATCAGCAAAACTCCAATGTTCTGCCGAATAAAACCAAGTAGTAAGAGGAACCAAAGAATAATCAGGCATAACCTTATAAATATAATGCCTGGCACACAGATACGTATCCTTACGTCCCTTAAACAGCTGTGGGAGATTCTCATCTATTTTTACGAGAGGCCTAGGGAATGGATCAATAAGACTTTTTTGCCCTTCCATACGAAATTCGGAAGGCTTAAGATTCATACAAGTAACACAGCCAGGATTATTTAAGCTATTTAGTTTGTCAGTTCTTAGCCCAAACCTAAACAACTGAGTTATTGGCGTCTCGAATTCCTTCATCAGCTATCCTCTCAATAGTAGAAATAAGATGCGTCTCAACATCAGCATATTTCCTATCTGGAGCAAACAATATTCCTAACGCAATATTGCTTACTTCAATGTTATCTATATACACAACAAGTTGGTCTAACTCAAATACTTCTATATTCGGGGTACTTATCGTTGTCTCCCCAGTTAACGAAATTATCTGGTATTCTCCTTTTACGTCATTCAAAAACTCCAAGCGAAGCTTAGGTTTCTTGTCTCCTAGCTTACTTACCCTACAGGCTAATCTTTTAATAGTTCCCGAACACGGAAAAAAAGAAGAACACAAAAACCCAGATTCAGCTGGCTTATCTATAATCCAACTCATAGGTATAGGAGGCATTACACTACTCATAGTTTTATGCATCCTACGATTAAGCCTATTCAAAACCATTTCAACATCACTTAATGAATCTATCTTAAACCTAGGTTTAGGTTCAACAGTCATAACTATCCCTCCATTTGATTTATATCAAATGATTCTTCCTCCACAACATCCTTGTCAATATCAGCAAGGGCTATCTCTAAGGCTTCTAACCAATCCCTAGCTCCCTCTCTATTCCTATTAAACACTTCTAACTGATATAACGCTCCCAAAAGCAATATCTCAGGATGTACCATACTCCAGTAAGTTTCATCCTCATCCGCAGTAAGTTCTGCATTCTCAAATAACCCAGTAACTTCTATAATTATCTCCTGATCTGTTGGCGGATACACCAGTACCCCATCAAAAACCTCACTACCACTCATAGCTAAAACATCAAAAAACCCAAGATACTGTTCCCACTGAGACAAAATAGGCTTATCCGGATACATCCTCAACAAAACAGGAGTAAAATACAAAGGACTTCCACTATCCACTGCTTTATTCATAGCAGGAAACTTTGTTCTAAATTCAGTATAAGATAGTTTTTTAAGCCTTGTTCTTACTTGTTCTTCAGGAAAGTGAGCCCATACCTCTCCAATAGCCCTACATCCCCTAAAAGACACCCCAGCTTCCCCAACAGAGAGCTTCTTAAAAAACCTTCCTATACTCTTCTTTACATTGATCTTTCTTTCAATAAACTTCTGTCCAGCATTAATATAAAAATCAGCCCCATTATCCTGCCAATCAACTTCATCCACTACTAAATCATATCTTCCACTCTTTTCAACAAAATGGCGTCTTACAGTAAGTAGATTCATAAGCAGGGCCTTTTACTTGATTGCCTAGGACACTTTTTGACCTAGGCAATCAAGTTAAAAATATTTTCGCATAATCAAAAACCAGGCGTTTTAGTCTTTCATCTGTATAACCCTAAAACTCTCATAGGAGCCATACCCAAAACCATTAAGCAACATGAGCGTAGAAGCATGATGTACTTCCAGCCCACACTCAGTCAAAAATCCCTCTTTAATTCCATCGATATTAACCCACGAACCTTCTTTCAAACTTGAATCCGCCTGAAAGTAGGTGTCATCAATATAATTATACCTGATGTTCGCCGGGTCAAACAACAACATACTATATCGATTTGAGGGTTCAAAACTAAACAATGGGTGGATATACATATCTATCGACCCAAACGGAGTAACCCATTCCGTAATCTTAATACCATATGAAATAGTCTTTGGCGTAAACTGGAACTGTCCTCGCTGCTCTACATACTTATTCAGAGCAAGCATAGTACCACTTCCAACGTAGGCTGTACGGTTCTTGCTACCGTACCTAAAGCACACCTCCAACCATTTGTTCAGCCATTCTCCACCGGCCTGCATCCAGGTAAATCCGTCAAAATCCGAGTCAGTCCGGTAATCGCTTCTATTTTCAGAAGGGACAAAACTACAAACTCCACCAGTAGTTCGTTCAGGCTGTCCATTTTCTCCAGTAAATTCTGTCATAATACCCCACAAGAACGCCTTTTCCATTTCTATTCCATGACGTTCCAGACAATCTCTCTTAGCCTCCTGGTAAGCGGATGACCCATAACGAACTTTAGTCCTCATACGAGTTCTGGTAAGACTCAATGAAGTCCTAAAAATCTGGGTGTAGTTATACTTTTTGTCAGGGTCGTATGCGATACTATCAGGCATTTGGCTGCCTTCAGGATTAATGTTACCAATAATCAAAATCCTGTCGCAATCACTCAAGTCATTCCCTACACCATTATCATCAGCCTCAAGAAGCTTAACCGCTATAGTCGAGGTTGTGCCGTTCTTAGTTACTGACAGGACTTTTGCGTTAACATCCACAGTAAGGTTACTACTATCCCTCAAAAGAACCTGGTGCCCCTGCCTAAATTCACTTACTCCCGTGGTTTCCTCAGTAGCCGTAATATACAATACCTGCCCAGCTACCCCACCACTCACGTAATCAGTTCCAGCCTGGTCAGACTTAACAGCAGTTACAGTTGCCGCCTGGGGAGGCAACCCCTTCTCAAACCAGTGAAACTGTGGGTCAGTAACCATACTTGAAGGCATCAAAGCAGTAAGTGCAGTAAGAGAAACAGATCCGTTAGGGTACATCCTAAGAATCTTTTCCCTCCACGACTTGGGCCTAAAATCGCTATCTGCATGACTTGCCGAAGAACGCATATTCAAAAAAGCTTGCATATGATTTACTCCTATTTTAGTTGATTCCCTAGGTCAAAGTTTGACCTGGGCAAAGACTTAGTTTATATCAGACCAAGTACCATAAACTCCAATCGCTGCCCAACTGTTTGTATCTACAGCAAGCAAAGTTATGGTATCCCCAATAGCAGAACTACGAATAGCATCTCCCGCACTATTCGTAAGACCAAGGATAGTATCAGTATTATCGGGGTTAATATCCAAATTCTGCCCAGCAAGAACTACAAAAGTAACTTTCTTCCCAAGCATGCTTGTGGCAGTTGGAAGATTATAAACCAAACCTCCACTTGCATCTTTGTTTGTGTTCGATCATTTTAGGCACTCCATTCGTAAGTAGTTAAAAATCAGGCATACTAGCAATTTCAAGTTCCAACGCTGAGAGCTTTTCTTTTGCTGGTTTGTTACGGGTACTTTTTTGACCCGCAGCAAACTTAGGTTTCGCTACTCTTGCTCTCTGAGAAGTCTTCAACATTGGAAGACGTTCCCTTGCTATCTTCGCCGTTTCGGCGAAAACTTGTTCAAACCCCCAATCAGGATGAGCACTTTCTATCTGCTGTGCACAGTACTGCACAAAATCCCTGTACTTAGATAAGTCAGGATTGTCCCTATAAAACTTTTGTGCAGCTTCCATAACCATAGCCTGTTGAGCAATAACAGGTTGTACTACCTGAGGAAGACTTCTCAAGCTATGTTCAATTGCATCCGTCTTTGCTTTTACATAAACACGTTTGAACAAACTCAACATTTTCTCAGGATCTTCAAAGGCCTCAATCATTTCCTCAGAAGAAATCAATTCTTCTATAGTCTCTGCTACCTGATCCTGAGTAGCTACAGCAGAAGTTTTTTCCTCACTCAACTTTTTTTGTGATGCCTCTAAACCCATAGCACGTCGAGAAAGTTCATTAATGAAAGATAAATCGTAATCTGTCCCCTCTTCCGACGAGGATTCATCTTCATCTTTCTTATCTGGTTCTTCCTCAGCAACAACCTTATCTGTAATTTCCTCTTCATCTAGTTTAGTTTCTTCTGCGTCCTCCGAAGAGGTATCAGTATCATCAAATACTTCATCTTCTTTTTCTGTTTCATCTTTACTTTCTTCTCCTTCATCTTTTCTTTCATACTCAGTAAGATTCAAAGAAGAATCCATTTCCTCTATATCTTTTATAACTTGTTCTTCCCTTCTTTTGATTTCTTCCAAGTAATCCAAATTTTGGTCTGACATAAAAACCTCTCATAGTTAGGGGATTAGTTATGATTCCCTAGGACACTTTTTGACCTAGGCAATGACTTAAGATACCCAAGCAGTTCTCGCTACCTCTATCCATACACCATCAGTTTCCGTTTCAGGCACACCTCCAAAGTTTGCTAAAATTATCCAATCATCCAAAGATAGATTATAATCTATCCCACCATTAAGTTTAATCTTGTTTGCGTTGTGTTTTATGGTTACGTTTCCATTTGCCGCTCTAATTAACATAAGCTCGCCTGCTCTACCATTAGATATAGACTCCAAATCAACAGCAACAGAAGCACCCAGGTAAGTAATAGTCAGCAATCCATCTAAAGCCTCAAACGAAGTTTCACCTTCTGATATAGTTACGTCCTGATAGCTGGCGATAGCTCCTATCGTAGCTACAGCAGCCTCAAGGTTGTTTACTGCTTCCCTAGTCTCCCTGATTATTGCAGGAAGATCAGAACCAAACGTACTTCCAGTTGGAATGCTAGGATTCAATGTCATTAAATTGCTCCCTTATTTCAGCTAAAAGCAATGAGTCGTCTTCTATGGTAGTAATAAAAGTCCTGAGTTCGCTTATAGCCCCACGAATTAAATCATCTGACATTTGCTGCTCACGCAGCGCAGAAGGAAGTTCTAGTATATCCCTCAAATCTTCTATCCGCTCAGAGATAAGATTCTTCATATCTTTCCATAATGCAGAAGAACGAATAAACTCATACCAAACTTCAGGACCTGCCAAAAAAGTCATAACAAGAATCCCCTTAAAAGTTATGGTTGACAAGCACAGTAGACACACGTAGAAATAGAGTGCCATATCCACAAACCAGGGCGACTATATCTAAGTTCTCCTATAGCTGACGCTGCAGTACCTCTAATAGTAAGATATTTTCCAGCTCCGCAAACAGTTCTAGTACCATCTGCGGCGGCAAAATATATCTGTTCATCATCCGCAGGATCCAGGCGAATATCATAATTAGCTTGCTGACCGACCAGAAGATTAAATCCATACAAAGCAGGACGAGGCAAAGTTAATGTAATTGTTCCTGATGCACCAGTGTTTGTTACAGATGAGCCACTAAATCCTGCATCAATAGAACTATCAGAAGTAAAAGACAGGTGAGTAGGGTTATCTATAACAGTATCTGTTGCAGAATGTTTTATGATACGACCAGTAAAAGTGCCAATATAAGTTTGGGGTCCAAATACATTATACCCAGATACCGATTCAGCACTTATAGCATATCTACTAGTAACCCCTGTGTTGATAAAAACATTATTATGAACAGAGTTATACCCTTCATGGTTATTTAAATCCATAAAGGTATATCCGCAGTCTATTAATGTATTATTTGACATAGCTATCTGCTGAGCACCATCCCAACGTACACAGGAATTAGAGCTATTTTTGATGATATTATTAGATATGTTGTTGTACTTAGAATTTCCATCTGTTCCTTGCAACAACAAACCAACCAACCCACCATCAATATAATTTCCTACAAACTGAATTCCCTCAGTGTTCGATACAATTTTCACCGCATGGCTAGTTGCTCCTACACATGAATTACCTGACCAAACACTACCAGCACCACGAACATCAAAACAATATAGGTTTGAGTAAGTATCCCCAGAAATAATAGAATTACCTGATACCGTGCAGTTATTTGCTCTCTGTTCTGAGGAAGGCTCAAAGTCTATTCCTGTCTGATGCCAGTCCTGAATAAAATTATCTGCTATAATAGCTCCAGAAGCATTAATAATAGAAATACCATTTCTTCCTACAGTCTGTATGTGGAGGTTAGATAACCTTACTCCGTAGTTGTAGTTGCTTCCAGACCCACCAATATAAACACCATCCCCACCACTAATTCCACCACCTTCTGGTCTATTAGCAGTTATGTTTTTTATTCTAATGTTGTCCACTCGATTGTTGTAGGTAGACTGCGTATCGCACATTATACGCACACCATTCATTCTCAGATCAGTGGCAGTCGAGTTACCATCTAAAGTACCTCCACCATTAATCAGGGTATCAGACATACCAGTATAAATAAGAGCATAAGGCTCCGGTACTACTCCAGTAGAGCGTATAGTAGCGGCATTTGCTATTTCTATGTGTGTCTTATCATAGACAACTACCATACCATTAGTCAGATAAACACCACCAGAAAATAAGATTCTTCCTCCCTCAGGAATCGAAGCAAGTGCCTGAGCCATATAAGTAGTATTATCTGTCGTTCCGTCTCCTACTGCTCCCCACCATTCCGGATACACAGGATTAGCTGCATCCGCTCTAGCAAACTGCACACCATTACCTGAGAATGTCTGATACGGCCCAGCAGAATAACAACCCAAAGTCAAAGAACCCATAACCAAAGAAATAACAGAATTCTTTTCAGACTCTATACACGTATTCTCATCCAACAGTATAGCACCTGAAAGTGATTCTGCCTTATCTATTATGCACTTTGCTTTTATTCCACTAAGAGTTCCTAAAGCCTGCGTAAGATTATTAAACCAAGATGAACGAATCTTAGCTCCATTACTAAAAGTAACACTTCCAGCCCCATCAAAAATCTGATACGACCCAGCTTCCACAGGACCAGCAATAGCTACACTTACTCCCCCAGAAACATCAAGCATACCACCACTAGTGAATTTAAGAATAACATTACTAGGTACTTCCACATTTCCACTGATTCCTTGGGTTGACGAAATCTCAAGAACTCTTACATCTGTGTCTATATCATCCAGCGCCTTTGCAAAACTAGGCCACCAATTGGCTTGTAATGGCTGACGAGCAGACAAACTAACTGCACCATCTCCATAAAACACCTGATTGTTAGGAGCACTAAAATATCCATCAATAACTAATTCTTTACCTGCATTTATTGTTATGGTTCCTCCGCCTCGTATTCTCATATTTATAGAGTCTAGCAAGGAAATATTATTAGCTACAACCAAATCAGAAGATATTTCTACCTCAGCTTTTGTTGCCCCTAGAATACTTACTACTTCATCTAACCCACCAAACCATTCTACTGCAAGGGCTTGCTTAGGTGGAACTACTGTTCCAGGCCCCACAAAAATCAAGTGATTTCCAGCAGTAATAGGCCCCAGCAAGGTCAAAGTCTTACCAGAAGCTACAGTAAATTTACCCCCGCCCAAAAACCACACATGAACATTAGAACCTATCTCCACATCAGATGACACACTAACATTACCCACAACCAACAAAGTCTTATTACTTGCTCCTATAGCAGTTAAAGCGCTTGAAAGAGATGAATATCCTCTAACATCATACCAAGGAGCACCTTTAACAATAATATCAGGAGTAATATTAAACCCCATAACCCCAAAACAAATTACCAAAATTCCTACAAACTTAATCCAATGTTTTCGTATCTTCATACCTATGTTCATATTCATATTTTTTCTTTCCTTCCCTAGGTCAAAAAGTGTCCTAGGCAAACTTAGTTTCTACCCCATACTAACTTCTTCCTGATTAGGCATTGGAACTAAATTTCCTTCTTGTACTTGCTGTTGTACCTGCTCAGTGGGCATTTGTTTTAGTTCAAAGTCAGAAATATTCTTGGCTCCTAGATTACGAGCGATGTACTTAAATAGTTTGAAGATATCTATTCTTCCTGCTGCAAAATCACTTTGAATAATACTTTGAAATATTTGAACCCACGCCTGGCTAAAATTACCTCCTGGAACACTCCCGTCCTTAACTAATACATCATAGTCAATAATAAGGTCGTAAGGTGTAATATGTATACGTCCATTCTGGATTTTATTTCCTAGCATAGAAACTAGTTCTTTCTCGGTCTCACCAGTTATTTTTAGATACACATCCTGGCTCATCAACTGTTGAGTATGTGATGCATACATATATCCAAGGTCCTGCATTGCCTGGAGACCTATTATTCTAGCTATACGCTCAAGTCGATTCAAGGCTGAACCCTGGGTTCCTTCGAACTCAGTTGCTGTACGTCTTTCAGAACCAGGACGCATAACACCCATCAGATTATGTGTAGCAGCACTCACACGCTCCATAATGTCAATAATATTTCTAGCGTCGTTTATGTTATTTGCAGTTACGTCGGTCACTTTTAGCTGCTGTACAACGTCAGATACCCCCTTTCCCCATGCACTACGCCTCAGTCTTATAAGCTTTCCTGGTTGGGGATCACGTAAATCGTTCATATTAACAAGAAAAGGATCTACTATAAGCATGTCATTTAAGGCTTTTCTTGCATTAGCCTGATGTGAATTAAACATAAAGTTAAGTGAGGTTTGAAGCCCGTCCACTAATTCAAGCCTAGAAATAGGTGTAGAGGTTCTGCCGTCAAAGTCAGGAGCACAGACACAGATAGGAAACATATCATGGTTGAGACCAAGTGGACGGGCTTCTATAATAACTGAGTCAGCTGCAAGGCAAAAATACCATTTTTCAGGATATTCTCCGTCAGGATTAAATTCACCACCTTTAAGGTTATAGTCTTTTGGAATCAGTTTAACATACATATGAATAAGATCAACAGGCTTTGCTATAGACTCACTTATAGCAAACCTATCTGTCCCGCCGTACCTCGATCCTCTTGCAGAATCATCATTCTTAAACAAAGCACTACGTCGACTTGAAATTTCTTTCAAGTACTTCACATTAAAAACATCCTCGTCTCTTCTCTCCCTATTAAGAAGCTCCATAAGCGGAACTGTCTCTACCCATCCAACAAACTCACCCTTCTGTACTTCATGCACACCATAGTTAGGGTCAGGAAGATACCTATAAGGATCAATGTTTTCAAGGTCATTTCCTTCAAACAACAAAGCTTCTTTCATTTGTCGCACAGGCTTTTTACCTACATTAAGTCCAAACAAAGAAAACAAAGGCTCTTCGTATACTTCTGTCTTGTAGCCCCACTTTTCTTTCCAAACAGGTGCTACTACACCTAACCCATATGCAAGAGAATCCCGCCACATAGTATGCAAAGGCAAAGCTATTTTCATCTGCTGACATTGAGTATTTATGCACATCTCAAGAAGCATAGCACCTATAATATCTTCGGGTCCAGTACCTTCATATCTAAACACAGGTTCTTGAGCAAAGGCAGCCAATAGATAAGTAAGAATAGTCTCAAGTGTAGCATAGCTATAAGGAATAACTATAGACACAGGTTTACGTGAGTCATTACTTAAGACCTCTGTTTCTTCCTCATCCGCCGGAATAAATGCCGTCAAACTTTCATCGATCTTATTCCAACTATCAAACCTTCTCTGTATAACCCTATAACTCTCATTCGCATAATCAAAAACCAGGCGTTTTAGTTTTTCATGTGTCGGGGATCCTGGTTTTAAATTCAGTCCTTCTGGGTACACATAATTATGCTCTGAACGAGGAATAACTGTTTGCATATTGGAATAAGGAGAACCTGTGATATTTATCGGCATTTTAACCTCGCTAACCTAAGCCAGTTTAAATAATGACCCTTGCTGGACCCCAAAATTACTAGATGTGCTTGATCCACTCCACTGAGCAGTAATAGCTAAAGCCAAAGAACCCGAAGTATTACGTGAGCCACTACCGTAAGAAGTCGTAGAACTAATAAGTATAATATTACCAGAAGCATCGATACCCAAATTTCCATTTAATTGTCCGTATACTGTGGCAGATGCTCCAGAAGTTCTAAAAGTAACAGTTCCATCAATCTCAAAACCCTGATAACCACCTACCTTAGGAGAAACAGTATCATAACACAAGGTAGTTCCACCAACCTTCAGATAGATAGTTAAAGTATGTCCTGTGTTAGCTTGAACCCTACCTCTAAGCTTACATATAAATTGCTGCCCAGCAGATATACTATTAGCAGGAATTGTATACGTAAACACAGTGGTTTCAGCTGTAGTGTTAGTAACATTTCCAGGGGGAGGTATCTACAAAACAAGTTTGAAGATGCCCTAAAACAACCTTATTAGAAAGTGTCTGAGTTTTAGTATCTAGTACAACTTTATACCTAGTACCCCCTATCGTAAAATACAGATCCCCACTATCTGCTTCTATATCACCATTACCAGGCGAGGAATTAAGAGTTCCTGCAGGAAGAGTCAAAGGACTATTAGTACTAGAGCTTTTCCTCAACACTAACTGCTGACTTGTATATCTGCCTCCTATAGCTATCCACGAACCTGAAGTACTGTTAAGTACTACCCAAGGAATATCCTCAGCTAAGGTTGTAACATCCCAAGTATATAAAGTGACATGGTTTCTAAAAGCACCTGACTGGTATGCTACTAGTAAACATCCTTCAGTACCAGACAAACTAGCTAACTCTGTAGGGTTGGTGATATCTGCGACAGATACCCCCCGAATTACTCCACTTAAATCAGCTAATCTCAACACATGCTGATTAAGTGTAGGGGCAGTAGATATGTGTAATTGTCTTGCCCTAACAGCAGCATGGGCCACACCATCAGGATATGTATCTGAATCATTATACGTTAAAGGACCTACAGAACCTATATAAAATTCACGCTCAGCCATTAAGTAACTTCCTCATCAGATATCTTCAATCTACTAGCTATAGCCTTCAACATACCATAGTTCTTGACTGAGAATTCTCTTAGCCCCTGAAGCACCTCATCATGTATGTCAATTCTTTTATGTAAATGTGTAACTTTGTATGACATTTCATTTACAAACATATCCCTACACTTTTCACATGCATCTTTCTGGCGCTCACAATCTTGTGTACTCACAAAATTATTACGTATAACTAATATGTTTATAAGAAAACCCACTATAAACGAAGCAAAAGAAATAACAATAGAAACACTTACAGGAATAACACTTACAATATTATCTATTTCTTTTACTACTTGTGCAGGCATAGAAGAGTTCCTATAATTATTTAAGTTTGCCTAGGACACTTTTTGACCTAGGCTAGATTACTCTCCACCCCTCAAAAGCCGGTTCGTCCATGTCCGCAAAAACATCCAAACCACTAGGTTCGTCATCTGAGTCAGAATAAAAATATCTTTCCCCATGCTCCAACAACTCAACTACATATGCCTCAGCATCTATTGCATCAAATCTTTTGCACCTGGGAAAAGATAAAAGCTGTGCCTCTATAGGACCACACACAGAAGGATTATGGTAAATACTGCCTTTACGATAAAAAGGCGCAAGAGCAGCTATTCTAAACTCTTTTTTATTGCGAGCCGAAAGCTCAACAAGTTCTATATTGATATTACGGGCACTAAGTTCGTTCTTTATCGGGTATGTGATAAACTCATTAAGACTAGTTACTTCGATAGCAAGAACCCTTGCTCGAAGTCTTATACACATATTGATAGCTTCGGCATATAGCTCATCAGGATGTAGTTTCTTTGCAACAAGATCCCTTATAAAAATCCTACCATCTGATCTATTAATTCCTATTCCTACTATTGCACTCTCAGCACTATGAAGTTTTACTGTTTTTGCTGGATCTACTATTACTACATTCTCAACTAGCTTATTTTGATCCAGTTTTTCTTCGTGTTCTTCATAATACTTAAAGTATGTCTGCTTAAAAACAGCATCTTCTGTCGAAATAGGGATATTCATAAACTCCCGATAAAACAAATCCAATAATCCAGCTTCCCTATGCCTCTCTACCTCCCTTTTTATCTCTTCTGTTGTCATGTATTCGGGAGCATATGAATTGTAGTTCTCATCACATATACTTAAAACACATGATTCCCAATCCGAAGACTGAACAAGATCCATTAAAAGAGAATCTTCGTGTTTCATCGTATCAATGTAGATTATTTTCCAGTTATCCAAATAAAAATCCACACTTTTCATAACATCCGAAAAAAACCAGGTCTTTAGTTTTTGCCTGTTTACTTCGTTCTGTACTTCTTCAGAACTTTCAAGGTCATCTACTATAATTAGTTGAGGTCTATAGCCTCTCCAGTTAAGTCCTCGTATCTGCTGTCCAGCACCACGAGGAAGAACATAAGTTGATCCAAAGGCAGTCCAAGCTTTCTTAGAGAAACTCTCCTCAGCCTTCTTAGGCCCCTCTGTATCAGTAATAGTAATATCCCCGAAAAGTTCTTTCACATAAACATTAGATAAAAGCTCGTGCTTCAAATTCTCAGTTTGCATTTCTGCTACTGTAGCAGAGTTAGATACATAAGAAATAAAGTTAATATCTCTCCACAGTATCCCTTTTGCTGCAACAGTCCTAGCTATAGTTGTTTTACCTATACCTCTAGGAGCAGCAATAGCAATCTTACGAGCACCGCTATCTAAAAGATCAAAAATCTGGGTATGAAGAGGACTAAAGGAAGAGCTAAAAAGATTAGGGAAAATAGTAGTAGCAAAAACTCGAGTGCTTAAATACATAGAAGAGAGGATATCTTGGATAATGTCATCTTGTTTTAGGAGCATTACTTAGGTCCTTCTCTGTTTCTAAAAACTCGAAACTTGTTTTTAAGTACTTCTCTCCGGTCTGCCTGAGACAAGTACCTAGACTTTATTCCTACTCCAGGAAGAATCTGAAGCTGTACAGGAGCCATAATACCGCACATAGAATGAGCATACTCGAGAATAAAAGCATGAAATATCTCATGCAAAGCTACCCATGTATCAGTAGTACGAAGTGTTGTATATCTGCGCCAAGTATCATCTATCACACCTTCCCAAGTAGGAATAAACACATTCCTAAACAAACCACCAACAACATCAGACACGACAGACCCTATCTGAAAAGATATAATCAGATCAAACTCATCACCAATGTTGTTAGTAGTCTGAAACTCGTTATAGCATTCCACCAAACGAGTCACAGCGCCATCAGGATAATCCGCATGTCCTCTCATGCACATAGAAGGAAGAATTACGTCATAAAGTAACGTAATGCCCACCTGCTCGTTTAAGCTCGAAGCTGTCTTACCAAGAACTTCAGATATCTGCTGCTCAGTCACATGCCCATCATAAAACACGAGTACTCGTATCTCGCGGGGAGGCTGGTTCGAAACAACAAATGCCTCGGCATAAATGTCGTTTTTGACAGTCGTGCAGCAGCCAAAAACGAGCATCATGAAGACGCCTGCAATGGATGCGATTAATGTTCTTATATTCATTCCAAATCCACTGAATTGATTGCCGTGATTGGATCTTCATCATCTTCCGTCACAGCCATAATTTGCTGCTTTGCAGAGTAATAGCCGTTCACCAGATGATTGCTCAGTGAGTTCGCATTCTCCCCGAGGACTTTCAAAATCGCTTCGGCACCCCCATAAGCCTGTAACATGAAATCAATATACTGGTTATAGAGTGTAATTGTGTCTATATCTGTAACAATACCTATGCGGATCGCCTCACTCAAAACCAAAGCCCGCGTAACATCAGTGATATTGTCTCCGTAATCTCCGATCTGAGCAGCTAAGCTTGGTCGCATTTTGGTCTTGAGATATTGAATACGCGCAAGTTTTGCCAGGTCTAACTCAGTCTCGTCTCCGGTCAATAGTTGACCATAAAGTTCAATTTGTTGCTGTTTTTCGTCAGTTAACATTATATGTTCTCCTATAGTAGTTCATCCTCTCAGACTAAGTAGGCCCCACACCGAAACCCAACACTTGAGAGCGAGCTCGCCCGATAGAAACCCCAATTAACACTCCAAACCCCTGCAGCGTAATCGCTGTACCAGTTCGCGCCGGAGATGAGACACAGTTCGTCAAGAATGTATTGATAGTAGCGATCTTTTCCGAATGAATCGATCCCGGTATTGTCTATGCCGGAGGCATCCGCAGGCAATCCCAGACCGGTCTTGATCCAATCGGCGCCGGAGGTAGCCTCGGAGAGCACCTGGTTGACTCCGCTGCCGAACTGCTGATAGGTAGCGCCGCCGCCGGCAGTTTTGAAAGCCGGGGAGAAGGGTTCCATCATCACGGCCACCCCGACAGCGCCCCAGTGGTCCGTGGCCTGGCTGTTGCCTGGTGTGAAATCCCGCATCCGCGTGGCCTGCTTTGCGACGTAGAAGACTCCCTTTGTAGCGATACCCCCACTGGTATACGTGGTATAGGCCGATGAATCTACGCCATCGAGAGTGAAAGTGTCCGCCCCGGTGACCGTGATCGTATAGAGCTTATTGTTCAGCTCGGTCATCCCCCCCACCGACGTAATCAGGATAATGTCTCCGGTGGTGTAGCCATGCCCATCAATAGTAATCTGACACGGGTTGGCCTTGGTGGCTGCGGTAATATTTTTGCTGGCCGCGATACAGGTGGCGCCAATAGAAACTTCCCACATCAAGCCGTTTAGGTCCGCGACCCCGCAGTCCTGGCCATTATGAGTGGTTTTAGCAAACAAACTTCCAGACCCAGTCTTTCCGCAGTTGGAGTACCCGTCCGAGATGTATAGCACTGACGTATCATCGGTATCCCGTAGGGCATTATTGTTGCAACCCTTGGGATATGCCTTCCCAGGTTGCCACCAGGCGCAATTGGCGGTGGATGCCACCGCCTGGCCGTGAGCGAGTGAGAGGAGCGCCAGGGCCGCATACTGAAACCGGGATGAGCAATGGAAGATGGATGCTGCATCCAAAGCGCCATTCACTCCAGATCTCCCTTTAGCTGCCTGGATGGCCGAGGCGTATCTGTTGCCGAGGCTGACCGACGTCACCTCGGCTATTGGGTTATGATCTCCGGCAGTCGAGATTGGGTTGCCGTTACGAATACTGGATGCCACCCAGCCAGTCCCCTTCGCATTTCGGCTGCATATGTACTTGTCTATGAAGAAACCGGGCTGCTCCACACCACCATCGATGAAGGCTCGATGCAGGGCATACCCGTCATCATTTGCAGCCGCAGTATTCGCGAATGAAGCTCCTCCCTTAATATCCACAACATTCACGGATAGCCCATTACTGCCAGTCCCAACCTTATAATAGAACTTGGGAATCCAGCACATAACCGAGCCATCTTCATACTGATAGTTTCCATAGTTCACATGTCCCCTAATGTCATACCCAGGCAAAGGAGTAAACCCCGCAGGCAAATAATAAGAAGGACATATCCCCACCCCAAAACCCATAGTACCAGGAATCCCAATTACATTGACTTCGCCCGTAGCTAAATATTTATAAGGCCTAGACCTTTGCATAAACACACTCCTAACTAGTTAGCTATAACTAATATACACAGTCCCACCATCAATAGTATCTACCTTAATTCCATCAACAAAAATATCCGAAAAACTCTTCCACTCAACATACGCACTTTCGCCGTTAGGAGCTGGTCCAGTAGATCTTACCTTATACAAAAGATTTCCGTTACCATCACTTACTTTCAAGTCCTGGCCCGTGTTTGATGGAAACCATTCTATTCCATACAATATAACTCTCCTGGTTTCCACAGTTCCAACCTTGGTAACTTCTTTAACTTCCCTCAACAAAGTAGGCATAATATCTCCTAATACTATCTCAAAAGTAAAATAACTGTTCCCTCCTTACTATCACCTGCGTTAGCTACAACCAAATTAAGAGAAGTGTTAATAAGATTTACTTTCTCTCCATCATTAGAGTAAGGAACCATAATATTATCAAAAGCAGCAGCACTAGCACTTAAGTTAGCCCCACATCCAAAAAGAACATCCCTACCCCACTCATCCAATATCTGTACATCATAATCAGCACTAGGAGTAACATCACCAGAAGCAGGAATAAACTCAACCTGTTCTACTCTACCACTAATATTAGAGATACTCCCAACACCCGAAACATTCCCATCTGTATCACTTTTCCAACTAAACTCTACCACAATAAACCAAGGTTTTCCTACTTCATGCCAGACTTTCTTAGTTGTTGTACACGAACCTGCCATTATAAGTCTTCCTTTCTTGGTTCGATTCCCTAGGTCAGAAAGTGTCCTAGGCAATATATTAAAACACCCTACCTAGTGTTAATTTTTTATATTACGTGGAAGAAAGACCCTATGGGTATATAGTTTTACCTGGAATTAACTATATGTATGATTTCTTCCACGCATATAACGCATTCATTTGCCACCACAGCTGGCTTGTTTTTCCTTTTCGGTACCGACACATGATGAAGAAACTTCCAGGAACTCAACATCAAGTGAGTCTTCTTCAGATGGACTCTCGGTACTATGTAGGATATCCTTATCTTCTTGGTCAGCTGGAGAAGGCAGCACCCCAGCTAGCTGAGCTGTCTGCAAAGCTCTCTTTTTTATCTCATCTATTTCCTGAGGCGTGAGATGAGTGATTGTTCCTTGTACAGATATTCTCTGGGGTTTTACATAGCCTCCTAGCCCCAGAAACTCCCTAGCCTCCCTCATACGTACAGGCATAGGAACTGTCTCGTCTTGTATGCCTTCCTTAATTACTTCTACGCACGTAGGAGCAAAATCAGAGATTTCTTTAGCCAAGTCCACTGCATTACACGACCTGGCTGCCTGAAGCAAGGACATATACTCACGAGCCACCTGCGAACTCAAGCAAATAGTCACACTCTGAGGAGTAATATTAAGCATCCTAGCTATCTGCCTATTCTTGAATCCAAGCAGCCCCAGCCTGATAATCTCATGATGCCTCGGGCGAAGTTCTCTCAGCTGCATCTGAGGCCCCTCAGGACTTCTAGTCCTCCTGCGGTCCCTAGAGTTTTTTATGGTATCAAAAGAAGAATACATAGCTAAGTATCCTACGGAAGAAGTAAGTTAGCCTAGGTCAGAAAGTGACCCAGGGAATCTAAGATTCTCCGTACTCATTCAACATCACAGCAGTCTGTTTAGCCCACTCAGTAAGCAAGTCTATCTCAGGCCTACACCCCTGAAGAGAAGCCTGGACAGACGAGTCTGTCCTAGCCGAAGAGTCTGTTATCCTAGGTTCGCTGGGGTCAGCTGTCTTGGGCATTAGTTCTTTCCTTTTTTGGTTGGGTTATATTCCTTCGAAGGCTTCCATCCTGTCTCGCGGAGTGCTCCATAAACATACGCGTCTTTTTGCTTGCCTTTCAAGCCCATGCGATTTGCTTTGGCTTTCAAAGCTTGTTCAAGTTTCTTTGGCATCGGTGTGGTCTCCGTAGCTAGAAAGCTGCCCTAACTCCTATAAAAAACTTCTTAAAGCCTACTAAGTTACCTGTTCGAGTAGGGTAAGACCCACTATAACAGGACTGGACTTTTATGATGGGTTTCCAGTCTAGCCCCAAAAACATAACTAACGTAACTACACAAAGCCAGCTAAGTCCGAGGTAAGAGTAGTAAAAGTATTGTCTTCTATCATGTTGCTTTGGTGTTTTCATTGTGTGCTGCCTCAGTTACTTCCAGGGATTCCTCCAATCTAGGCTTAATGGTTTGCTAGTGCCTAGAGTCCTGAAGATTAGTACTAGCCAGCCACTAATAAACATTATCTTATTAAGTATATCCGGAGGCACTAGATCTCCGAAAAGTCGCCTAAACTCAGGATCTGTTACAGTACCCATAGCTACCAAAAAAGCTCCTACCCAATTCAGCTTAGACTTAATGGGGCTCTTAGCCCCAGGTGAGCTTGACGAAAGTGCTGGGTCTTGAGGCTGAGGTGGTGTATCTTGTATCCGGGCTGGTTTTGACATTTGAGCTGCCCTCTATAAACATATAAAGTAAGCACTGCTGTCTGCTGTGCTATACTCAGCTGAGCTTTGCCCATCAGAGCTTTGCCCAGCTGTGGGGTTTATGCTTGTTGCTCCTCACCTGGTAACAAAGATCCTTTATAGACGGCATCTAGGCGAAGCCAGCTGTTCTTGAGGTTAGTTATTGCTGATATAAGGTTCTGCTGAGTTAGAACTGAGGGTTGGTCATGATACGAGGCTAAGGCCTCTTCTACCAGGAGAAGAGACGCTCGAGCTGAGGATACTATTACTTCGTATATGGCACATGGCTTGGAATACGTGACTGTCTCCGTGTCACACAGGACAAACATTATGGTATCTGTCACAGGTATAACCCAGTTGACTGCATTGATGAGTTTCTCAGCTGAGGCTATGAGTTCTTCTTTTTGGGTGCCATCTGGTAAGGTGATTGTAGAGCAGCCACTAGTACCTGAGGTAACTAGAAAGAGTACTAGTATAGATGCTAGGAGTAATCTTAGTGCCTGGTGGGGTAGAGGCAGAGGCATGATTTTAGACATTTTAGACATTTTAGACATAACTTTTGGTCCTTTCTTCTCTTTTTCTTCCTCTTATTATTTTTTGTTATTTCCTCCCTTCCCTTCCCTTTTCTTCTTTCTTCTTTTCTATTTTGCCCATTATACCTCACATATCTTTGTGGTTCAAGGTGGTTATGTAGTGGAAGATTATTTGTGGTTAAAAGTGGTTAACTAAAAAATTTTCCCGTGATGTAGAGATTCCAACACAACACAACACAACTAGGCTTTCCCCTCCCCCTACCCTACCCGTCAGACCTGCGGTCTGACTGCGGTCTGACTGTCTGACTGCGTCAGATCTGACTACGTCAGACAGGTCGATACGCTACGCGTCTGACTGCGTCAGACAAAGTCTGACTGCGTCAGACAAAATATTTTTTTGCTGCACGGACGGTCTGACGAAGTCAGACGAAGAAGTCCATCGCATGAAAGAAACAATTAAAGTATCGACAAGCATGTGGTATCTACGCGTAGATACGCGTATCTATATTATACTATATTACATTACATTGGCTATGCCTTAAGACGTATAGCCATGTAAGAAGATTTTAGATTATCTTGCATTTCAAACCTTTTCAGTCACTTACATGTCTGACTACGTCAGACATTCTGCAAAATCTGACTGCGTCAGACTGACGTCTAGGAAGAAAGGAGTAGCAAATGACAGTCATGATAGGTGATATAATACTTATATAAATATATGGGTATGTAGGTATGTAGGTATGTAGGTATGTAGGTATGTAGGTATGGGTGATATTAAGTTTCCCTAGGTCACTTTCTGTCCTAGGGAAAGTTAAAGTTTGCCTAGGACAAAAAGTGACCTAGGCAAAGTCAGACTGACGTAGTCAGTAGGCAAAGTTAAAGTTTGCCTAGGTCAAAAAGTGACCTAGGCAAAGTTAAATCAGCACGTATGTCAGATATAAATACCCAGTAATTAGCATATAGTATCCTTTATTTCATGTGTTTGCCTAGGACAAAATATTTTTTTGTGGTTTTAAAATCTCGGTCTGAGTGTTATTTTCTATTTTCTATTTAGTTATTCGGAAGTGTCCTCTAAGTCACAACTTTCATGTCTGTATGTGTCCTAGGCACAACTTTCAGTTGTGTGTCCTAGGCTAAATGTGGCTAAATGTGGTTTGTGGCTAAATGTACCTAAATGTACCTAAATGTGGTTTTCTCTTTCCCTCTCTTATGTATAGGGTAAAAAAAAAAAAAAAAAAAATTTTTTATATATATAAGGAAGAATATTTAGAGAGGGAAAGTATATATAAAGGGAACCTTATTTAGAGAGGGAACCTTATTTAGAAAGGGAAACTTTAAGTTTGCCTAGGACAGAAAGTGACCTAGGCAAAGTTAAATAAAGGGAAACTTTAAGTTTGCCTAGGGATGCCTTCACCTTAGTGCCCAGAACTCGAAATCTGTGACCTAGAAGACGACTACCGAATAGGAAAATAGAAAATAGAAAATAGAATCCAATCCTGCATAACATCCTGTTATAACTAGATTATCTGGATCCAACAATTATTCTCACCTGCCACTTATTCAGTTATAACTCATATCTAGCTTATATCTATCAATAAGAAAAAACTTTACACACAAAGTCGGAAGATGTAGACTAGTTTCTAAGGCATAAACTAAGATTCCCTAGGTCAAAAAGTGACCTAGGGAATAACTCAAACTCACCCAAGAAAGGAATGCTACTATGTCCGAACAGACAACTAAGTTGGAATTGGCGGGGAATAACTCAAACTCAATTCAGGAAAGGAATGCTACTATGTCCGAGACAAAGACAACTAAGTTAGAGTTATGTATTTACATGTCAGGCCTTCGTTACGATGAAGGCCTTCAGCTCACCCCGTACAAGGTCCAGCGGAGGCCTTGGACCATTGGATATGGCCATAAATTAACTCCAGAAGAGATGCGTGTAAAGCGTGATTTACAAATCACGTTGGAACAGGCAGAGAAACTTCTGCTTGAGGACACAATTAGAGCAATTTGTGACGCTCGAGTGGTATGTGGTAGTGAATGTTTTGATACACTTTCACTACCACGAAAGAGTGTTCTTGTTAATATGGCGTTCCATCTGGGGCGCCATAGGCTAAAGAAACTCAAGAAGTTTCTGTCTGCTTTACAGGCATACGACTACGATAAGGCTACTGAGGAAATGGTAAAAGCCAAGTGGTTAACAGGTGCTAGAGCCCGACGATTGATTGGGCTGATGCAATATGAATCAGATATTGCCATAAACTAACTCAAGATGGCAATATCTGATTCATTCTACGATTCCGTTTCTGAAAAGGCACCTATAGCGGGTGCCTTTTCTTATGTCTCAATCCCTTATTCATCAGGTCATCTATTCCGTTAAGCGCAGATGAGCCGCGTGGTCTCGAGCTGGCCGTTCATCAGGTCATCTATTCCGTTCGGATTGGCTTCCACGACACTTGCGGCCGCTATGCGGCTGCGTCTATTCCGTTAACAAGAATCAGATCTACTTGATAATGACTCTTAAATATAATTTCTCTGTCCGATCATTTTAAGCTTGACTGTGACAGAGAAATGTATTAAAATACTCGTTACATAGTGAATGAACTAATCTTAATCTAAAACTAATCTAAAACCTCAAATGAAAGGATTTCAAATGAAAGAAACAATTAAGGTATCCACAGGCAAGATAAAGGGAACAGATGGAAAACCTGTATCGGTGGAAATCGAGTATGACTTTGGAGACGACCTCGACGACGCAGTAGAGAAGTACGGCGAGGACGTAGTCTTTGATTTGTACAAGGCAGCGGCAAACATTCGAGTGCAGAATGTTGCCAGAACTGCCTTGGTCAATAAGAGGTCCCCTGAAGAGGCAGTTAAACTTGCCTCTACGTACGTCTTGGGGACCTCTTTTTCCATGGGTCCTCGAGATCCTGTGCGTACTGCCGAAGCGGCTGTAGGCAGGATGAGTCCAGAGGAGGAAAAGGAGTTTATCCTCAAGCTCAAAGAGCGAGTGAGAGCTTTGGGGATAAATCTGAACTAAGCAAAAAAGCCCTACAATCTTTTTAATGGGTTGTAGGGCTTTTTTGGTCTTCGTCTTACCACAAATATGTGGTAAGACATGGACATTTTCTCTTCGGTTTGCTTATTCTCTTTGACAGGCTAGGTCAAAAAGTGTCCTAGGCAAAATTAAGAAAGTGGGAAAATGAAAGTATATATAACCAATAGGAGTTCCCATAACTATTCCGATGCGAAGCGTTATGGGGAGCTCGTATTTCTTTCTGAGGGAGCCATTAACAAATACAACACAGCTCAAATGGTCCGGCAATTTGAGGAAGTGTTTAAGAGTTCCTTGCCGGACGATTATTTTTTACCAACATCTTTAAATATTATGAACTGTATAGCCTCTGCTCTGCTTGCTATACGTCACGGGAAGGTGAATTTTCTATTGTACTCAAGTAAGGGATACGTAGTACGGCAGGTAGATTTTACTAACAGTATAGAAGAAAAGGAGTAGCAAATGACAGACGCGAAGATGAAAAGAGTGATGGTAGTATTAAATAAGGAACATCAATTATTCCCCGAACAAGTGAAGTTGCTAAACAATAAGTTCAACCCACTAGAGTGGGACGTTTTGGCGGTCCCCCCTGAGGGGTGGAACTTGGGGACTATCAGCGATTTGGCAGTGTCCATTCGAAAGAATGGATGCTACCATATAGTATTTGCATCGCCAGTTCCGGCGATGATGGCCAAGTTGGCCAACAGCAGGGACGAGGAGAGGCCCTTGCTATGGGCCTTCCATAACGATCAGCGGATCTCGAAAGAGGTCCCTGACGGCAAGGGAGGGGTAAGACTGATAAAGACAGTCTCGCCCACGGGGTGGAAGTTAATTTGCTAAGATATAAAAAGACTAGTGCGCATTCTTGTACACTAGTTTTAAGGCATTAGTTAAGTTTGCCTAGGACACTTTCTGACCTAGGCAACTAAATATCTAAGGGGTATACATGAGAAAGGGACGAAAGGGTTTAAACGTCCAGGGGTACGTAAGCCCCGTTCTGGTGGCTAGAGTACACGAACAACTA
>Ga0208824_1000475_pt1 | contig 42913 bp, 28 predicted proteins | sample AD_JPNTR3_MetaG_FD_184447 | JGI IMG/M metagenome (GOLD analysis project Ga0208824, IMG submission 184447) | Active sludge microbial communities of municipal wastewater-treating anaerobic digesters from Japan - AD_JPNTR3_MetaG (SPAdes) (version 2) | ecosystem: Engineered > Bioreactor > Anaerobic...
CCTTTACACGCCACGTGGCATACACATAAGCGCCTGAAACTCTGCCCGCTGCAAAAAGTTCTGTGACACGTTTGTAAGCATTTGTCGAAGCGCTGACAATATCACTCTTGTTTCCTGAAACCTGGACATTCTGCAATTGACCTTCAACTAATTGAGCGAACGTGCTGACATTTGCGTTCAAAAGCTCTGCTATCTGTGAATAGGCTCTTAGTTTTGCTACTTCTTGATCTTGAATTGTGCCTGCCCCCTGTGCCTCTCCCACAAAAGCAATTAACTTGTTAGACTGTGCAAGGTTCTTGACAGCTCCAGCTTTTGCAGTATTGACTCCCATAATCTCTGCATCCGATGGAATCTTCCAAACCTTCACACCATCTGCTTCTATCCACTTATCCTGTGGCTGCATTAAAAAAAACGCACCCAGGCCTATCGCTGCAACTAACAAAACACCTATCAAAAGCCAGGTTATATTATCCACGCTCAGTCACCTCCAACTAAAAGAAAATATCCCCCTGCATTTGCAGGGGGATGCAAAGAGGAATAATTATTTCTGCTCCATTGGTGTGCCCTTTGTTGCTTCTTGCATTACGGCGTTTAGATTCTCGAAGAAATTGACACCCTGTTTTCCAAGTTCATCTACTGCCTGTTGTACTTGCGCGTCGAGCTCGATTATCTTCACGATTAATCCAGGATCATATACAAGCAAAGAATATGTGTTTGTAATATTTCCACTCTTTACTCTCCAAACTGCAAAGACATATGCGCCGGAGACTCTGCCTTGTGCAAAAAGTTCAGTCACTCTCTTGTACGCATTTACAGATGCACTGACAATATCGTTCTTGTTTCCGGAAACTTGAACGTTCTGAAGCTGCCCTTCAACTAACTGGGCAAAGGTGCTAACCTGGGCATTCAAAAATTCTGCGATCTGCGAATATGCTCTCATCTTTGCGACTTCTTGGTCCTGAGCACTTCCAGTTCCTTGTGCCTCACCGACGAATGCAATAAGTTGGTTCTTCTGTTTCAATGTCTTCACAGACTGTGCCTGAGCTTGGTTGATGAACGTTACTTCTGCATCTTTTGGTATCTGCCAAATTTTCACACCATCAACTTCGATGTACCTGTCCTTTGGTGTTAACAAGAACATACCACCTACAACCAATCCAACAGCAAGTATACCGATGAGAACCCAAGTCATCATGTTATCCACAAATACCCCTCCCTCTAATAGAGTAGTTGCCACACTCAAGATTTTCCGTGACTACTAATTAGACTACATCAACGGCAAAATAGTTCACAATTCTTGGAATGCGTATTCAGTAAGATCTCAGAATATTCATAAATGATGTATATAACAATGTATATAACAAAGTGTGCACGCCAATAGCGTGCACACCAAAATATAAGAAAGCTTGCTCGATTTCCACCTATCCCCAGTGCCCCCGTTTTATAGATATAGTATATCATTTTTTCATCTTGCATGTCAATTTTTCGACTAAGAAAATTGTTGATAATCCCTAAATCCGCATGAATACATCACTGCGACAACATTAGAAATTCTATCACACATTCAGGCTCTTGACTTTACTTACTTTTATTGGTAGAATTTCTTCGAAATATTGGAGGTGTGTTGATGGTTAATTTGGTCCTGAGAGGCCGAAACCCGTGGGAAAAATTTTGTAATCTTTTTGCTGAAGAGCATCTGAAAAATTTGAATAACTTTAAATGCAATGTTCTTAACTACTTTGGCTTTTTGAATATCTTGTTAAGTACTTGGACTGTTTTTTCGATGATCACATTCTTTGTTATTCGAGAGCAAATATTGACGAGGGCTTGTTGTTTAAGCCCTCGTTTTTATTTTTGCTGAAGCTGAAGAGGTGATTGATGTGCGATTCTATGACCCAATTTCTAATAGGTGGCACGAAGATATCGATGGACAATTGAATCTCAACCTACCGGAAAAAGTATCGATGGGCAATCAGTTCTCTGTAACATATCCTTTTGTGGACTTGCATACTCATGTAAGGCTAAATGGTGGCGAGGATTATAAATCAGTTAGCAAAGCTGCAATTGCAGGTGGTTTTGGAGTACTGAATATCCAGCCGAATACGAATCCACCTCTTGATGAGTGGGACGTTCTAAGTAACCATGTATCTCTATCCAAAGATGAACTCGTCAAATATCTGTACACAGTGAGTTTTTTTGGAGGGATTAACGATATTTCGTCTGGATCTTCAGCTATTCGGATGACAGGATTTTCAACCGACGGAATTAGATACAACTCTCAAGAGATCGTTGAATCATTCCGCAGTAAGAAACCAACATTACTTTTTGATCATAGTCAACTGCATGAAGTGGCAGGGGATTTCTATACTGGTACAAATCTACCAAATGCGACAAGGCCATATTCTAATGAGCCAGTTGCGATAAACAGAACTGTACTATTGGGACTAGAATTCGGCTTCAACAAGTTCCATATTCAGCATATTTCAACAGCCAAAAGTTTAGACGAGATAGAACATTTAAGAAAGCTTGCACGTGTTACTTGTGAGGTAACCCCACATCATGTTTTCTTCATTCCGGAGATGATAGACAATGTGAATCAAAAGATCAATCCACCAATCTCAAAAGATAGGGATTTACTTATCGACGCTGTGAAGAAAGGCTTCATCGATACGTTCTCAACAGATCATGCACCGCATCCAGAGAAGCCTAACAATTTTGAAAGAGCACCCTACGGTAGTTCTCATATCGAAGTTGCGTTTTCAGTGTATCACACGGTATTCGATGACCCACAACTTGTAATTAGAAAACTGACAGTTGATCCTTTGAAAGTTCTCGGTTGGCGCTATGAAGATTTGGGCATGAAATTTCCTGATGATTTGATAATTCTGAACACAGAAGAGGAATATGTTGTTGACAACAGTAGGTTTTACAGTATGGGTAAGAACTGTGCGTTCAACGGATACAAATTGAAAGGAAGAATATTTGGAGTCAGAATGAATGGGAAGTGGGTGTATTGGGATGGAACATTCCTTGATAACTGAGACGATTAAGAAACACTTGCTCACAAAGAAAGAATGTGTTGATATCACTGAAGACACCTTTCTGATTACCTTCAATGAGAGCATTGATTTTCTAACTGGTCAGTTTGTGATGGTAAGTGTAGGCTCTCACGGATTAACGCGGAAACCATTCACAATAGGGAAATTTGGTGGCGATTTGGCCATCTCTGTAAAAATCATTGGCGACGGTTCGAGATATATAGTCGAAACAGATACGCCCTTAGAAGTGGTTGGACCACTGGGAAATCCGTTTATCCCGTCATCATCAAACGGCGTTGCAATTGTCGCACCTTCTTGTATCGCTGAAGGCATTCATCTAACGGAGCACTTTGATATCCCACTCCATGTATGTTCGAAAACCCCATTGAAGAGAGAGTTTGCGGAGGCAGTGAGCAACGATAAAATCGAATTGCATATCGGTGATGATGGGTATCTGCAACTACTGGCCAAATTGAAATACGAAAAGCACGATTGGGTCTTCATAACGGGTTCGAAGATGATGGAAAAGATAGGTATAAAGGCTCTTGCGGATGTGCCAGGAAAAGTTGTTTACGTATCGTACAACGAGTACATGGGGTGCGGAATAGGTGCTTGCAAGTCCTGTGCAGTGATAACGAAAGATGGCGTAAAGCATGTGTGCAGCGATGGTCCCATATTCAGAGGTGATGAGATATGCTTTCAAGATTAGAATTGAAAGTTCCATTGATAATAGCCTCAGGCCCTGGCGGATTTGGTGAGTATGCAAAGATCGATGGCTTCCCTTGGGAATATGTGGGTGCTTACACATTGAAGACCGTAACTTACAACCAGAAATATGGAAATGTGCCCCCGCGCATGTACACAAGGGATGGCTACATGATAAATAGGATCGGCCTTGAGAATCCAGGTATTGAAAAATTCTCAAGCACACTGGAAAATGGCGAATATGACCATCTCTTTGAGAAGACAAAAGTGATTCTTAGCCTTGGTGGAGACGATTATCAAGAATACATCGAAGTTACAAAGAAAGCAAAGCCTTATTTAGGCAAATTCGCAGCCGTTGAATACAATTTCTCTTGCCCAAATGTCAGTAAAGGTGGACTTTCAATAGTTACTGACATGACTGAATGGCAGAACTTGCTTTTAGAAATAAGAAAGGAGCTACCCGATACATTTCTGATAGCCAAGCTTGGCATCGAGGGAGGATTTATCGAGAATTTTGCAGAGAAGGCAGCACAAGCTGGATGGGATGGTGTCACTGTTATAAACACAATACGGGGACTCATGTTCAACGATGACCGTGAGATGTTGCTCGGCGGGTTATCTGGACCAAACCTACTTCCAATAGCTGCTAGAGCTGTGTACGAAGTACGAAAGAAATTACCAGACATTTACATCGTGGCTTCCGGTGGGGTTTACAGAGAAGAGGATGCAGAACAGTTATTGAAAGTTGGTGCGGATGCCGTAAGTATTGGAAGTGCCATATTTCAAGATGAACAAGTGATTTTTCGTATAGGTAAGCATATTTTAGAATACTTGAAAAAGTGATTGGAGGGATTTGGCATGATGGGAAGTTATGTAGAGGCAATCTCTTGTGATACGCAGTGTCCATCTTCTTCACCTTATTCGACACATCAAACGCACCCGGTTTTGAGTTTGGATATGGATAATCCTGAAGAATTTATAGAGAAGTATGGTGCTTTTGAATATGTCAAGGTAGGTCACAATTTGGCTATCAAAGGTAAAGGTATACTGGATTTTTTGGCAGATAAGGGATTAAAGGTCATATTAGATTTGAAGTTTTCAGACATACCGAGCACCGTGGCAAGGTCAATCAAGAGTTGGGATCACCCTGCAATAGTAGGATTCACCGTACATGCCAACAGTGGAATTCAAAGCGTACTCGCCGCACTTGACTCAACAGATAAATATGTGTTTTCGGTCATAAAACTTACTTCCATGTCTGGCAGATTGGATGATTACAGACAATTGATAGAGGGGCTTGCGAGACTTGGTTCGTCATTTGTATTACCAGGCAGATGGGCCATTGAATTGAGAAAGAGTATCGGTGGACAAATACTCGTTCCTGGCATACGTATGGAGCAGAGTAGCGATGATCAGGTGGATACAGTTAGTCTGTGGGATGTGCTTGGAATTGCCAACTTCGCCATACTTGGTAGAGAGGTGTACAAGTCAAAAGACCCTGCCCAAAAGATTACTGAAATCAAATCACAAATTGAAGAGAAGGTGGCAGCATGGAAGAGCAAGTGATGGAAATACTTGAAAAAACCGGTGCACTATTGAAAGGACATTTCATCCTGTCTTCGGGATTACATTCAGAGTTTTACGTGCAATGTGCAAAGATATTTGAATATCCCAAATATGGAGAAATGATAGGGCGGATGATATCAGAAAAGATACTCCAGTCCGGACTTAGACCTGATGTCGTGATCGGCCCGGCACTTGGTGGGATTATCGTTGCCTACGAGGTTGGGAAATACAGTGGTGCAAAGGCGATGTTTACGGAGCGAGAAGAGGGAGAAATGAAATTGAGGAGAGGGTTTGAACTTGATCAAAGTGACAAGGTCATCATAGTGGAAGATGTTGTCACAACAGGTAAGTCTACTTTTGAAGTTGAAGAAGTGGTAAAATCGTTCGGTGCCCAAGTAATTGGATATGCGTCCATTATAAACAGGAGTGGTAAAGAAACGCCTTTTGAAAAGCCGTACAGCTATCTTCTCAAGCTTGATTTCCCTACTTACACATCGGATAACTGCCCAATGTGTGAGGCAAGAATACCTGCTATAAAACCGGGCTCGAGAAAGAAGTAAGAATGCGACAATAAACGGCCACTAGTCCTTTGACCGTTTACCGATAAGTAATTGATAAGTGATTGATTGTTGATCAATGGTCAAAAAAGTATAGTATTGCCAAAAACGCCATAGCTACAAGTGCGGGTATGAAGTATCGCAGAGGTTTGGGAATTCTACGGTTGTTAACTCTATGATTATGAATCCTTGTGTTGGATGCTTCCGTTTCAACTTTGACTTGATTTTCTACTTGATCTTCTTGCACAGTATTTCTTGAAGTATCGTTACCAGGATTGTTATCGCAATTTTCTGTACTGACTGTATTGTACGATTTTATATTTCTTAATTCTTGCATATTATGGAATTTCAGTCCCCAGTCCGCGATTTTTACAGCAAGTTCTCTGTTACCTCTTGCAATTAATTCTGATGAAATCTTATAGAATTCCAAAGCTACATATTTCTTAGTGTTTAAATCATTTGGAACGACATTTTGAATTTTCTTTACTATATCTTCCATTCCGTTTACATCATTCTTGGCTACATAAACTCTCAGCAATTTGAGCATGAACGGCATGTCTTTGTAATTTATCTTTCCATCTGTTGACATTAACTTTTTCAGGAATTCAATAGCATTTCCATATTTCTTCGAATCGATATAGAAATCGACAAGTGCAAGTCCGGTTGTTATATCTGCAGGGTTTATTTCAACTGCCCGCAAAATATACTTCTCTGCGTTGATGTCGTCATTCATCAGATGAAGAACTTGGCCGAGGTTACATAAATATTGTGCATTATCAGGATTGTCTTGAACTATCCTTAAAAATTCTCTTTTCGCCTTATCGTATTGTCGCATATTTAAATAGCAAATCCCCAAAGTATTTCTAACGTTGTCTAAAGATGGTGCTTTATCCAAAGCTTGGTCAAGATACAATACGGCAGATTCATAATTGCCTTTACTCATTTCCTTTCTTGCCTTTTCAACTAGTTCATCGACGTACTTACCATATTTTCTTCTTTCATCGTATTGCTTTCTCATCTTTGGATCATTCAATACCTCATACGCTTGCCTAATCTTTTGAAAATTCTCCGGATCGTTCTCAGGTGAGTGTTGCTTTATCTTGCGAACATATGCTCGTTTTATTTCCTGCTCGCTTGAATACTCAGACACTCCAAGTACGGCGTAGTAATCTTCATTGTCTATATTATCCATTTTCCATACCTCCAACTATCTTTCCAAATTCTTTACAACGAGAGTATTTCTGTACACTGAATTTTCTGGTAAGAGTTTTACGTATTTCTTTGCCTCTTCGTTCATACCTCTTTGAACATTGAGAGAAATGCACTTGTATACAGCAGATTCAAAATAAATTGGTGTTGCATACTCACCATTCAAGGACTTTTCAATGTAACTATTGTATATATCTATCGCATCGTCACTTTTTATCATCTCCGCACTCTGCGCCAAGTAGTAAAGTGCATGTTGATCCAAGTAAGAGTGCCTCGAGTAATCAAAATAACTTTTGAAAAGGAAATATGCTTTCTCATAGTCTCCCTTTTTGAAATCTTCTAGTGCAAATTTGTATATTATTTCATCCAATCCGCTCTTTAGTTCTTGCAACAATTTGTACTCCGAAGTGTCCTCAGAAACGATTACTTCATTACTTGAAGTATTGGTAGTATCGGTAACATCAACAGTTGTTACTCCAGCCTCATTCTCAGTTTCACCATTTTCAAAATTGCTTGATTGAGCATCGCTGTTAATGTTATTGGTACTTGTAACCAAGGTATCAGTTGCTGATTCAGAGCTGAGAGTTGTTCTATTTTCGTCGTCATTTTTCTCTTTAACATCACGGAAATTATCTAGATTACTACCAAATCCAATGAACAATCCGACAAGAAATACAACGATAATAACAAAAGTCGTGACACCTCTTCTGAAGTTATATCCGGTATGACTCTTTTTTTGTATCCATTCATCGATCGAAATTCCAACGTTTGAAAGTTTTGTGCTTATTTCTTCCACTTCTTTATGCTTTCCCAGTTTTGTCAAGGCTATTACGTACACCGTAACGGCAGTTTTTGTTATCAAACCTGAATCAATATAAGGCTTCAATTGCTTTACAACCTTCGAGTAATTCCCATTTCCAAAATCGTTGATCACATACTTTAGAGTAGACTTGTATTCATCAAGTTGTCCGAAGCTTTCAAGTAATTCTTTAGAATCGCTGTGTTCGTATTTTTCAACATTTACTTTCAATAATTCCTTAGCAGTGTCGAATTCTTCGAAATATATTAGCCAAACGGCATTTTTGTAATTTGTTTCAGGATCATCTGTCAACCAATTATTGTTTGCCATTTCCAAATCCTCCATCCCACTTGTCATGATGCTTCATAACAAGTCATTTTGCATCAACATATCTAAGAGCTTCGACTCCACAGCCTCTGCGAGGCTTTTGTTATCATCGACGATGTGGCGTTTTAGCATTTCCAAAGTACTTTGGAGCTCATTTAGTAATTTCTGATCTCTAACTGATTTCAATTTTCTCTCGACATTTTCTATCGTACTACTGTAAGTTTTGTAAAGTCTTGACTTTTCCAGTAAGTCATTTGAAATTGGTTTCCTTCCATCATCATTTATAATCTTAGACTTGTCTATCGTAAGTTTCTCAGTTACTCCAGTCGTCAAATGTTTGGCGGAAACTTGTAGATTCCCATTTATATCGTAAGAATAAGTAACTGAAACAACATTCTCGTCTATTGGAAGGTCAGGTGCTAACTTGATCGCAAATTCACCTATCAACTTTGCATCGCTCACAAATTTACAATTCTCGTTCAAAGTCTGGTATACATCAACTATCATCTCTTCTTGCCCGTTGTAAACTGGTACAAATTCATCTTTCTTTTCACAAGGTATTGTAGTATTTCTCTTGATCATCTCATGGTAAATACCTTCCATCACAAAGTTATTTACTATCTGTGAGATTTCAGTCCCAAGACTATATGGGCATACATCCGTGACTAGCAAGCCAAATTCTGAATTGATGAGCCTATTCTTAATTGCGATTTGTATCGCTGCACCTTTTGCTATAGCTGTATCTGGTTCTAAGTCAGTCCTCAGTTTTTTATTCATTAACTCTTCTATACGTTCCCGAACAATCGGTACTTTTGTTGTTCCACCTACTAATATCACATTATCTATATTGCCAACTGACATATGAGCTGCTTTCAAAGCCTCCTTTAATACGTTTTCAGCTCGTTTTACCAAGTCTTCAATCTCTTGTTCAAACTCTTGTCTCGAGACTTCTACGGTGATATCTACAAATCTTGTATTCTGATTCTTGTTTGCAGATTCTATACTTGAGGCAGCACGTGATTTTGCAATGATACGATCTTTAGACTGACTACCAGTATATCTCGTATCAAAACTATCTTCAACAATCAAATTATCAATATCAATACTGGCTTTTCTCTCCGTCGATAGCCTTATCTTTAAATCCTCCGCTGCTGTATATACTTTTGCCATCATTTCAGGGTCCTGTTCTCTTACGGCGACACCCATTGCCCTTAGTTTATCAATAATTATTCCTTTCATTCTTTCGTCTAAGTCTTTACCACCAAGCTGTGTATCCCCGTAAGATGATTTTACTTCCAATACGCCGTCGTACATCTCCAAAATTGTTATATCTAAAGTTCCTCCTCCGAAATCAAAAACTAATATCGTCGATTCTTCATCAACATTATCAAGCCCATATGTCATTGCTGCTGCAGTAGGTTCGTTGATAATTCTCTCGCATCTTAAGCCACTCATCTCTATAGCCTTCATCGTTGCGCTTCTCTGATTATCATCAAAGTTTGCTGGAACAGTTACAATTACCTCGTTTATTTTTTCATGTAAATAGTTCTCTGCGCTCTTTTTGAGATATGCTAACATCATAGCAGAAATTTCTTCCGGTGAATAGTGTTTATCGCCGAGTTTTATTTTGGCATTTGTACCCATTAACTTTTTGAACTCTCTTGCAGTATATTTGCGTCGCGGAATGAACTGATGTTTTGCAACCCTTCCATAAACAAATTCTCCATCTGGGGCAACACCCACATAAGATGGAATGATAATATCACCATGCATATCTGGAATCAATTTAGCTTGTCCGTTGCTATAATATGCGATCTCGCATGTAGAAGTACCTAAGTCAATGCCTACATATGCCATGCAAAAACCTCCTAAATTATTCTATGCTTTTTGAAAAAATGTCGAGTTTCAAACGACAAATATCAATAGTAAGGACAACACAAATATTATGGGAAGCAGGCAACCACCTGAAGAACTTCCATTAGTTTGCCTATACGATGAAGAACCGGTTGAACTATCCGAGCTATTCAAATTAGCAGAACTACTACCGCCACTATAATACGAAGATGATGAAGAACCACTAGTTTGACTGTAACTTGGAGTTCTGCTAAGTGTCCTTTCGTATTCAGATAAAATGTTCTCGAAAAGGTTATTCATAATTTCATTGAAAAATGTATATATCGAGTTGTAATCATTCTTAAGCATCTTTATTTCCTCAACCAATTGCTGTGGGTTTAGTGCTATGTTGTTAAGCATATCGTTCAAATTCATATTGTTGGCTTTTTCTCCAAAGATAGACTCCGACAGGAATTCTGCGATGAATGCCTTGAATCCTTGTCTGAATCTATTGTCGTTAGTCAATTTGTTGAACTGGTAGAGTATCCTATCAAATTTCCTCGCTTCATCTCTTATCGCTCTTAACTCCTGAGCATTATAAATTGTCAACGCCCAATCAGCAATCTGAGCAGATAGATCATAGATGCCTACTTTAAACAAATCTGCTGATATCCTGCCTATTTCAAAAGCTACATATTTCTTTACTCCATCATCTTCTGGGACTATCGTTTTGATTCTTTCAAAGACTCTTTGAAGTGCCGTTTTATCCCCTTTCAAGATATATACGTCAAGTAATTTGAGTAAAAACAATATATCTTGGAAATCGAGCTTTCCATCTGCAAGTACACATCTCTCCAACAAATCCGACGCTTTCGAATAATTCTTCTGATCTATGTACAGGTTAGCTAGGGTTAGTGGGCTATACAGATCAGCTGGATTCAATTCAATAGATTTCTGCAAGTATCTCTCAGCGTTAATATAGTCTTTCAGCAAATAGAGAGTATATCCTAAATTTGACAGATACAAGGCATTTCTTGGATAGTCTTGAACAAGTCTCAAGAATTCCTTCTTCGCCCTGTCGTACTGATTGATGTTCAAATAACAAATACCTAGCATATTTCGCAAATAATCCAGCGATGGGGCTTTTTCCAAAGCTTGGTTGAGGTACATTGAGGCATTTTGGTAGTCTCCATTATCCATTGCTTGTGCAGCTCTTCTTGCCAAATCATTTACATAATTGTTGAATTTCAGTGTCTCTGTGTATTGTTGCCTTGTCCTTGGATCTATCAACGTCTCATATGCTTGTCGAATTTTTTGAAAATTTGTTGGGTCTTTCTCTGGTGGATATTCTCGTATTTTCTTAGCATAGGCCTTCTTTATCTCACTGTCAGATACATTTTCGTCAACACCGAGTACATCATAATAACTGTTTTCCTCCATACTCATTCCCCCTCCCACGTAGCTAATTTATAGCAATTATAGCAAATCGTTACCCATCAATAGGTCAAGTACTTTTGATTCCATAGCTTCTGCAAGGTCTTCATTTTCATTTATTATGTGTTGTTTGAGCATTTCCAAATTACTGTCCAATTCTTTTATCAATTTTGGATCTTGAATCATACCCATTTTTCTCTCAACATTTTCTATAGTACTTGAGTATTTACTATACAGTCTACTCCTTTGAAGTTTTTCTTTCGAAGTTTCTTTTTTTCCATCACCGCTCAATATCTTAGACTTATCTATCGTGATTTCCTTTACAACTTGAGTTTTTAGATGTCTTGCCGAAACTTTCAAGGTGCCGTTTATGTCGTACGAATAGGTCAGCTCTATCGCATTTTCTTGAACGGGAAGATTCGGTACTAAATCTAATGTAAACTCCCCTATAAGTTTGGCATCCTTTACCAATTTACAGTTTTCATTCAAAGTCTGGTATACCTTTACAGACACGATTTCTTGCTCGGGACTTAGAGGAACAAACTCATCAGTTCTCTCACATGGAATTGTGGTGTTTCTCTTTATCATTTCGTGATATAGCCCATCGATAAGAAATACATCTACAATTTCCGCAGTTTCGGTACCGAGACTGTATGGACAAACATCGGTTACCAATAGGCCTGATTTGGAGTCTATCAATCCACTCTTGATTGCAATTTGTATCGCTGCACCCTTTGCTACTGCTGTATCAGGTTCTACGTCAGTTCTCAATATTTTGTTCAATAGTTTCGATATTCTCTGCTTAACGATAGGTACTTTTGTTGTTCCTCCAACCAAAATAACGTTATGTATATCCCCGATTTCCATTTCAGCCGCTTTTATAGCTTCTACAACCAAGTTCTCTGCTCTTTTCATTAGGTCTTCGATCTTTGCTTCAAATTCATCCCTCGTAATTTGAATTTCTATATCTTGAAGTTCGTTACTGATTCTCACATTTTCCAGTTGTACGCTCACTTTTCTCTCATTTGATAATCCTATTTTAGCGTCTTCTGCCATTGCGTATATCTTTGCCATTAATTCATCATCTTGTTCGTTTACTGCAATACTCTTTGCTCTTAGTTTTTCGATGATTATTCCTTTCATTCTTTCATCAAGGTCCTTACCTCCAAGTTGAGTATCACCATGTGATGCTTTTACATCCAATATTCCATCGAACATCTCTAAAATCGTTACGTCCAACGTCCCTCCACCGAAATCGAAGACTAATATAGTGGACTCTTCATCGATATTGTCTAATCCGTAAGTCATAGATGCGGCTGTAGGTTCGTTGATAATTCGTTCACATCTTAAGCCGCTCATCTGGATTGCCTTCATTGTCGCACTTCTCTGATTATCATCAAAATTTGCAGGAACAGTGACAACTACTTCGTCTATTTTCTTATTCAGATAGACTTCTGCACTCTTCTTTAGATAAGCCAACATCATCGCTGAGACTTCTTCTGGAGAATACTGTTTATCTCCAATTGATATCTTGCTGTTTGTCCCCATCAATCTCTTAAATTCCCGCGTTGTGTATTTACGTCTAGCTATGAATTGATTCTTTGCAGTTCGTCCATAGATGAAATTCCCTTCCTGATCAACTCCAATGTATGAAGGTATGATAATATCACCATTCAAATCAGGAATCAACTCTACTTTACCATCTTTATAATATGCCATCTCGCATGTAGAAGTACCTAAGTCGATACCTATGTACGCCATGTCGCAATCCTCCTTGTATGATTACACTATTCACTACTTTTTATCCACCACTTTAAGAATTCGAACTTTCGGATTTTTACCTATTTCTTACTCCCTTTTCTAAGACATTACCTTCTCTCCTACGTAACGCTGTCTTGCACACAAGCCGTACAACATGATAGACATACTCCATGTTTTCAGTTTCACCTATCATTTTAATCCTAACCATTGATTCGAATTTCAAGGTTGGCATGATTGTGTGGATAATATTTACACTAATTATTAGCTGATACAACTACCTCCGCTTCTCTGAATAGCTTATCGTTAACGTAGATACCTGGTCTGATAACGTCTGTAATGATGTTAGAATCTTCATCTTTTACTTGTACAACTCTAACGGCTTTGTGAACTCTTGGATTGAATGGCTTCCCAAATGGCTCATCTATCACTATGTATACCTTCTTCATCTCGTTCTCCAATTTCGTTTTTATGTTTGAGAGTGCTGAGATGGCCATAGTATTATTGCTATCTTCGTTCTTGAGCGTTCTGAGAATGTCGTACACTTTATCGTAGATATTTATAAGAATTTCGGTATACTCTTTGATGTCTTCATCTGATTTAATTTCAGATTCTTTGGCCCCGAAAAAAGAATCCAACTTGTTGGCAATGAGATCCGTTTTCACAAGTACCTTCTTGAGCATTTCATAACTTTTGTCACTCTGATTATTACTATTACCATCGTTCTTAGGATTCGTCTCTTTATTATTCATTGAATTCACCTTTTCCAATAGTATCAATGTATTCAACTTAATCCCTCCCAGTGCTTTGCGTTTTACACCTGTAACTAATTGTAACTAATCAGGTACTACATCTTTTCTTCATCCACCTTTTTGGCATCAACATTAGTGGCAAATATCGCTGACAGAATTGCATTGGATGCGAATATGCCCTTGTGCGTCCCCATGCTCAATCCATTCAATCCCGCATAAGGTTTTGTCTTAGCCGAAAGCAAATTTGCGTCTTTTAGATAATGGAAGAATAGGCCTATCCACATACCTTGTATAGCCTTTTCATGTTTGTCTTTGACAAAATTAAGTACGGATGACAGAAGTTTAGAACTTGGCTTGATTCCTCTTTCATCCAAGTTGATCAATATGTTTCCCAAGAATCTCAGTGCAAGTTCGAGTGTCAATCCCAATAATATCGTGTGACTGAACACATTTCTGTGATTTCCAATTCCGGTTTTTATATCGAGATCAGGCATTCCACCTTCCATATCAACCCCACCACCGACTATGAATGCACTGAAAACAATCACTAAGAAATCGATCGCAGTATCTTTCCTCTCTTCATCGCTCATACTCTTCCATACAGTCTCCAGTAACAAAGCTCTCGTTCTTACAACTTCTGAAAAATCTCGAAACATTCTTGCGGGAAATTTCCATTTTTCTTCCTTTATTATCTTGTAAATATATTTCGTTGCTTGAATAGAACCAGTAAAAACAAATTCTACAAAATCACCCAAAGATGTTATTTTTGTCATAACTGTAGCACTTGCAGCCTCTTTTAAAGATGAGAGGAAGATATTCTTGACATCGTTGGAAGACAAATTAGAAAATAGTTGTGTCAATTCGGCTCTTGTTCCATCAGGATTTACATTATCAAGAGTATTTTCAGCCATACAATTCACCTTCCTTTTTTAGTTGGCATAACTGATGTCTTGACAACTTCTTAAACGTCTGAATCGAAATGTTCGAAATGCCCCATTTGACCCGTTACCGGTTGCATTGTATTAATTGTGTTTACAATCTTCTTAAAATCCTTCCGAAAAATTTCCCGAATAATCTTCTCTTTACTCGTTTTCCTACAGCCTTTGGACCTTTTGAAACCGCTTCAACATCACCCAGAATTTTCGCAGATTGATACATGGCACTTCTAATCTTAGAAATCGAAAAGCCTTTTCTCGCCATTTTCTCACCCCCAGAATTTCTTGTATTCAAGCTTTTGATTACTCTTCACTTGGTACTTAACGTTTATTTCTTTTATTTCAGATTCTTCGAAGAATATCCCATCCTTTTCAGAGATGATCTGTGAATCCACAAGGTCTACTCTTGATCCTTTCAGGTACATTGCTTGAGCTTTTCCTTGTATCGTTGATTTATTGAACTTGAGCTTAGAGTTTTCAGCTATAATTGTAGTACTCTTGGAATTCAAATCACAGTTTGTAAATACCACATTGGAATTTCTAAATTTGAATTTTGAATCGTTAAAAGAAAGATTTGAGAAATACCCGTCGAAATTCTTCAGTTCACCGTTTTTTATAGATACCTTCATCTTCCATTCCCCTATCAAGAAAACATTTCTTATGTCACCTTTGGTTGAAAACTCTATTGTTGAGGGGTTTGTGATGATGTATATAGCCGGCTGTTCTATGTAGTTTTTAACGTTTGACAATTTAAGCAAAACCGTACCTCTATTAGCCTTACTAAAGAAATCTATTAAATCATTAACGTTGTTGTTCAATATATCTTTGTAATGGACTATTCCCGAATCCTTGATTTTCACTAAGAATTCGTTCAACTGAATCAATTTGTCGTAGGCAAATATATCTGGCCTTTTTTCGTATAGGGACATAACTATGGAGAAATCACCTTCGTATTCTGTTTCATTGAATAAATCGTATATTTTTCTGAAGTTATCGATTATGTAATTTCCATATTTTTCTGATTCTCTAGCCAAAAGTCTTCCAACAAACGACGTAAAAGTCTCGAGCGTTAGAATCTCACCACAATATATTGGTAGCTTATTTGTGGAATTTCTGAGCATGAACATGGCGAATTTGTCGTGTTGATCCCAATTAGTACGCTGCATTATCTCGTTTAAGTCTTCTAATACCTCGTTCAAATTTTTATCCTTCAACTGTTGTGGAAGAATATTGATGAAGTGTTCCAGTGCCTGATCATAGTCATCACAATATGCAGTAAGCAGTTGATCAAGCGAATTGTACCCCATGTTCTTGAATTCAAACAATGAAGGACTAAACCGAATAGGTAAATCGAAGTCTCTACCATGTAGCCACCTCGATACTTCTTCGTATCCAATCCTCTTTTCATAGTCTAATGTCAACAACCCTGCAACCAACTTTTGAAATTTCTCCGGAAGCTTGTCAACTGGGATGTAACCGGGATTGTTCAAAATGAAATTTTCCCACATGTAATCATCGCCGGAAAATGGAATTTCACCCGTTAGAATATAATATATAACCATTCCAAGCGACCAATAATCTGCTTTAGGTGTTCTTGTTCCAACAAGATTCCTTACCTCAGGAGCAGTAAAATAATCAGTCCCTACCTTTTCCGTATCCTTGCTCAATCCTGTTTCCTTATCGATGATACTTGCGATCTCAAAATCTGTTATGAGATATTTGTCGTTCTTAATGACGATGTTTGATGGTTTAATGTCCAGATGCACGATCATGTTGTCATGCAAAATTTTTATTGACTCGTTCATTTGCCTTATGAATTCATAGATGTTGTCCTTGACGATTGAGATATTATCACGTAGATTCCCACGTGGGCAGTATTCTCTAATTTCGTAATAAAAATCGTCTTTCACAGCTTCTTCTAAGACTTTCACAAAGTTATCAGGATATTGGTTGATCGCTTTATGTATTTTCTCGAGCTTTGCAAGATTCGGTACGTTCAAAGAAACCTTGACGAAGTACTCCTCATTATCTTTCTTCAATATGAAATATCGTATCTTTTCCGTAGCTATATCCGTTCTCTCTGATTCGACTTCGTACCCAAGACTTTTGAAAAAATCGTTGAAGTCTCTTTGAGGAAAATCGTATTTCACTGCAGGTTTGCTAACAATTTCGTTTATGATTTCTATAACTTCTCCATTTTGGATAACTTTAACTTCTTGTGCATCTATCTTTTCTTGGTTGCCTAAACCAGGCTTTTCCAGATTTTCCAAATGTTTTGCATCGGTAAATGCTTCCTTATATTCATTTGCATTTGTGCCGATGTTATTTTCCACAAGCGTTTTTCCCTCTATTTCTACTACTTCTTTTACTCCTTCTACCAATGTCTTTTCTTCGAATTGCAAACTTTTATCATCGTCATTCATCTGTTTTCCTCCTCGAAACCTTTATGTAATCATCACCCTTGCTGAAGCTATACGTGTACTTCTTTGAAGAGAATCTTACAGTCGAAAGATCAGTGAATTCTTCAAACGGTTCGCCTTTGAACTCTTGCATTCCTATTGGCGTTGTGCCATCGTAAACCGTTATGAGCTTGTCTGTACTCTTTGTGTACAACCTTCCATCGTTCAGATAAACATCGGTTTCAATATCATCCAAGAATATACCGTTCTTGTACACTCTTTTGAGTGCTTTGTCGAATTTGTTTTCGAAACTTAGACTATCCGCTCTCACGTGCCAGTACCATTTGTTGTCCGTAAGCTTTAGTTCAGATAAATTCACAGCTGTAATCTCCCCATTCACAATTTTGAGTGATTTACCATCTTCGTACAGATAATCGCTGTTTGTAAAGTTCTTCTTCTCCAAGTCTTGTTTGAGGATAAAATTGTTTGGAGAAAACACACCAAACTTGTTCAAATTCCACAAAGTGTTTGCATCATAATAGATGTTTCCCATCATATCGAATAGGAATCGATGCTTGTAGATGGCGTTTTCACCGTTGCTAAGTACCAAATGTGCGTTTGTATCTTTATCGTTTACGACTTTCTGATTAACTTTGGCAAGAGAAATGATTTCTACAACGACGTAATTCGAAGGTACGATGCTCGCATCTTTATCCGTAAGTCTCACGATCTTCTCCAAATCATTTTCAACCATGATCTTAGAATTCACGACTTTGTCTTTTGAAATGTATTGTGGAAAACCATCGAATTTCCACGTACCTAAATTAGTTGAACTGTACAAATTTCCGTCGTACACCAAAAATGTACCATCAAAATTGTCAAAATCGAACATTCCGTTTTTAAGCAGATTCTCCAAAGAGAATCCGTAGAAATCGAATCTGAATTTGCCTGAAATCTTTGTGTGGAATCCATCCTTATCGACTATCAACTGTGTTGTTGGATAGAACGGTGCCTTTTCAAAATTGTATCCGAATTTCTTATCCTTTGCTTCCAAATATATGATATCGCCTATTCTCTTCTTGAGAGTGAGTTGCACATTTTCCAATCGCTTGCTGAGACCTATGTCATATATGCCAAAGGCTGTAGAAACATTCGTTACGCCATCTCCACTGATAAAGACGGAAGTTGGCAGAATTTCTGACAGGACATTGATCTTCATTCCAGAAATGCTAAGTATCGGAATTGCAGAAACTTTTGCATCTTTTGTTTCCAAATCGACTGAATAATTCAGTCTTTCCTTCGAACTATCATACGGCTTTTTCACAAGCGAATCGTAGTCTAAAATGAACTCTCCGGAGCTTGTAGATATGACTAAATTATTGTTGACTGAGAAAAGCTGTGTTATTTTTGCATCGTTTGGAACTTCGGAAATCCCATTTTCACCAAAGATGAGCAGAAGTTTCTCTGCTGGTTGAAGGATGTTCAACAACTTTTCATTGTGGAGCACGACATCGTATTTGTAATCGAACAAGCTATTAAGAATGCTCACTTGAGAATCATCCACGACAACTTTTATGTCTCTGTCGCTATTCAGGTAATTCGTTACTGCGTAATCCCCAGATATTTTCACAGAAGTTTTTGGATTGCTCGATGTTGAAGCCATGTTTAAGTTGTCTTGTAATATGAAGCTTTTCCCTTCCGAGTTGACGACCACAGTACCCATTATCTTGTTTGCGCTTTCGATTTTTATAGCCTTCGCTGTTTTAGGTATTTGACCTAGTGAGTAAGAAAAGACACCCGTGTCAGTTACAAGAGATAAGCTGTCATTCATAGATCTTATGGAGTGAATCGAATTGAAGAATAATTTTGCTCTCTTAGCAGGAACGCCTGATACAGAAATATCTACACGCATATCCTTAGACAAAGCATAACTTAGAGATTCCCCATCGTAGTAGATATCGTTTATACCTTTCTTCTGCAGTATGTAGTTCACATCCACAGTCTTCAAACCTGTGCTACTATAGGCATAAACGTCGTTTATGAATATCTCATCGTCAACGACGTACAATTTGTCTATACGGCCAAATTTTTTGATCAGATTTATTGATGTTCCATTCATTTTGAGAAGATTGCCACCGGCAGCTATGTATGTCCCATCTTTCATGCTCAACGCCTTGTTTATCTTCAGCAGTCCAAATATTTCCTTTTCAGTACTCAAATCACCAAGATTGAAGAAAATACCGAATGCCTTTATGTAGTACGTGCTCAATTCTGTTTTCTTAGTGTCCAAATCGACGGATACTCTTTCTCCATTGTACTTCTGAAGCGTCTGAGTGGCGATGTCGAAGAGATACTCTTTATTGTCGGATGACAAGAGATAAATTTTGTTGACCAAGATACTTGCCGATTTTATGTTGTTCATAGTCAGTAGAGCAGAGGAACCGTTAGATAAGTTGTAAACATGGTAGTTAGTAACGACATACAAGTTACTGTTGAGTGTGAATGCAAGCAAGATGCGTTCAGTGACAGATGTGGAAACTCGTTGTCCATTGATCTTCAAGACGTTTGCAGCGCTTTCGGCCTTTGTGACTGTTGCATTCGCCAAATCGATATTAGCTGTAAAATGCTTTCTGAAGGCAATTTGCGCTTGCGAAAGTTCAACGAGCTTGCCGTTCAAAACAGCAATATTTTGCACATATGTATTCAGCCTCTGCATTGAGAATGGAGAATCGTATTTGTACACATAATCACGAATTTTGAAGATGAATGATGTGCCATCGTACGTAACTTGCCATGGATTTTCGAATACAAATCTGCCAGAAGAGAAAATCTCGGAAGGTTTGTACGTTGTTCCAAACCAATAAACCCTTTTTTCATAGTCCAAGCCCCTTGCAAAATTCTCAGCACTCACTTTACTGCCAAATTCGATCAATTGATCCTCTACCTTTATCGTTCCTGCCGTTGTGGGAACCAAATTATTTTTGTTGAACGTATAATAATTTCCATCTTTCGTGTGAACGATTAGCGAGCCTTTGTAATCGTTGAACAATCTGACTACACCGGATGCTATTTTTTTCACACTATAATCGGTAGGATTGACAAACATATTATTTTGAAAGACGATATAATGATTGCCAGTTGCATCGAGACCCACGTTCTTTACATTCTCTGAAGGAAGCGGTTGACTACCATCAATTTTATTCTTAGTTGATGGTGATACAAGTGTATCTCTATCGATGTCCACAAAGGTGGAATGGTTTGTGGCAAAAATGAGTCTTCCATTCGATTCGTAAACACCACCTGTAAAATTCAGTGTATCGATTTTTTCATCGCCAAAATAAAAACTCGGTTCTAAATTACTGTTGAAATTGAACGTCCCATCCGAATTGAAAACCACTGTGCCTTTTGTAGCGTTATCTAATGAGAAATTCGGAACCATCCCGTTTCCCATTTCCACGATGACCTTATCTCCCGATCTGTACGCACTAATGAAATTTGAAATTTTCTTACCATCGAAAAAATTACCGTCGTTGAAGATGATGAATCCACCTACTTCATCGTATTTCACGCTCTTGATGGTCTTTGCACTCGAAACCGTCAACATCTTTTCCTTGGCATTGAAAGTCAAATCTGTGTTATGCTCGAGTAGGTATTTGACAAGACTTGCAAAATCGTATTCAGGTTCCGGCGCAGATTTCGGAGTAGTCTGAGTAGTCTGAGTAGTCTGAGTGGCCTGAGTAGTCTGAGTGGCCTGAGTAGTCTGAGTGGCCTGAGTAGTCTGAGTAGCTTGGGGGACTTGTGTAGTTTGCGACGATTTAGCTTGTGATGATTTAGTTTCTGTTGATGTAGATGACTTTGTTTCGCTATCAAATTCAAATATTACAATATCCTTTGTTGAAGTTTTCTTGATGATTTTTACCTTATCATTCTCCGTCTTCTTTATCAATTTGTCTTTGTTAGTTACTGTCGTATTGTTTATTTTGATGCTCGAAATGTTATTAATGAAATCGTCGTATTTTTTGATGCCACCATCCGTGACAAATAGCTTATCTTTGTTGATGGTGAGTTGGACAAAGTTGCCATAATTGATGCTTTGATTGTATTGTTTAATCCCATTTGTGCTTAACAGACGCTTTGTAGATGTCAGTATGTAGCTCTTACCAATTTTCAACGCAGATCTTCCGTAGTCGATAGGTTTAAACTCATCCGACCCGTTAAGGTAGTATTTACCGTCTATTTTGATCAAGTACGATGAGGAGTTCTTGAGTTTTTCATAATAACTAATTGCAGTTGGTTCATATTTCGTTAAACTTAGCATTTTATAGTAACCGGTTGTATCCTTAAAGTAGATATTATCCTTTGTTTGGAATATTCTAATCGCTTTTGGGATCCTCAACGAATAGACTTTGGTGCTTCCATTCAAAACGTGCTTTTCAACAGAATCAGTACGAACTATGTAAAATGCATCGTCGTATACGTAATCGGCTTTCATGTCACTGTTTCCATTCAAACTTATTTTGAATTTTGGAGTCTTTTGGTTGGAACGTATTTCGTAGTACAATACATCTTGCTCTGTCGAGAGTTTTAGATAATCTTTACCATTCTTCTGATCTTTGATTATTTCAATCACACCGTTGTTAACATCTATGTCTAATGTTTTCATCAGTGTATACGAACTATCGTAGATATGCACTGAATTATTCGAAAGCAAAAAATAATAATCATCTGCGGAAAGAAGAGAGAAATAATTAGCACCCTCATTGTCTGAAATTACTTTATTTTCAGTATTCAGTATGAAATGCTCTCCAAACGCTGCAAAGTCCGTCACGCTCTTCGATACTACTTCGAAATCTTTACCAGAGTTTGACGACACATACAAAGTGCCATCGGCAAGTAAGTAGAGCTTGTCGTTCGTGTACAAGTATTTATCATACGCATAGTTGTAGATTCTTTCTTCTTTCGAGGTATCATACACCATCACTTTTTCCGGAGATATAATGTAAAACTTGTTGTTCAAGTAGAAGATGTCTTTTGAAGATGTAATATCCCTCGATGGTACTACAAATGCAGCCAATTGTTGCAAATTCTTATCGAATGCCTTGTATTCACTACCAACTTTCAACACTATGTAATCCGAATAATTGTAATTGTTCGTATCGTAATCTATCTCTAATGTAGTCTTTTGTGGTTCTAAACCTGCAACGTATATCCTTGTTATGTAACCTTTGGAAAAAACGATCATCGCATCAGGTTCGTTAAAAATGTCTATTACGTCGCTTAAGGTCCAGTATTTCTGCCATGACTTGTTCTCGTTTGAATAGCAAATTATTTCGTCCCCAGCCAATATAACAACTACGTTGTTGATAACGTTTATCGATTTGATATTGCTGAGGTCTATACCGCTACCGGCAAAATATCCTTTAATCGAGTTGTACGTACCAAAGACTGTATTTTCATCGTTCACAAAAGTGCCATTTTCAAAGAAACCACGCTTACCATCTATCTTCCCAACTACCTTGTCACCAACATACGCAACTTGAATACTCGAAAGGTTATCGGCTAAACGTGTCCATTTTTGTGCCTTCACATCGTAAGATGCATAGAATTTATCGCCAAAAACGTACAAATAGTTCTTAGAATAGTACGCTTGTTTCACACTCTTTCCAGCGAACGACTTTGTCTCAAAATCATGTATATCGGAGACCTTTCCTGAGTTATCTATCGATTTGATGGTTCCATTGCTGACGTACGTAACTTGTTGCCCTAAAGAAAAGTCATTGTTCGATAATGAGAGCACCTTGGTTAGTTTCAGCTCTTCTGCTGCGATGTCTGTTTTGTACAACGTGCCAGCCGATACAATCCATGCATCGTTCTGAGAGTAGAAAGATGCCTCGGTAATGCCAAGGCTCTTATTTTCAACGTTGAAATTACTCAAATCTATCCTTACGATACCAGATTTCGTGATGATGGCAAAATAACGGTTCTCGTATATGCGCTCAGTTAAACACTCTGCTGAGAGTATATCGTATGAAATGCCTCTTAGGAAATAGGTTGCATTGTCTATCTTCAGATATCCATCTTTTTTCAGTATGGCTAGTGTGTTGTTCCAACCCGTGTAATCTATTACATTATCTTCGACCTTCTTTTTCGATAGAAGCTCATACAGTGTGCCGTTGTTGATACAGTATGTTGTACCGTTGATCGTTTGGATGTTCGAGATATCTCCATCATACGATGCATCTAATTTCTCAAAAGCAAACATCTTTGGTGTAAATGAGAACAACCTTCCATCTGCTAAGTGAAAAATTATCTTACCATCTAATGCCCAGAAATTCTTTATATCCTTAGATTCAAATGGTATAACCTTCTTGTACTCAAAAACACTCCCCGTTTTATCTATCAAACGGTATGTATTTTCTGTCTTACCTCTTACTAGAAATACGAAATAATCCCCGCGTGTGTTCATCAATGTACCAACCACTGGAAGTTCCTTCGTGTATTTTCCAGCGGAAAAGAAATAGATATTCTTATCGGTGAGGACGGAGAAGTCTTCTTCATCGAACCTCTTGAATTGTTTGAAGTTTCCTTCAAACGTTTTTACAACAGTTGCATTCATCGTAGCATAGTTGAAACTCAAAGCGGCTTTGTCGTTGATCATGAGGATGCTGTCTTGAAATTTTTGCATAGCTCTTAAATTACCCGTAGTAAAGTTGAACGAGCCGGCAAAATACTCTTTTCCATCGACATTCACTGTCCCGTTGGTCTTGAGATAAGTGACGTTTCCTTTGTAAATGTCATAATCAATAACATCAGTGGCAATTGATGACGCCTTGTTGTTAGCTAAATCGTATTTGAAAAGTTGATCTCCCTTGATGTAATACAATGCGCTTTCGTACATCACGATGTTCTTTACACCTTTGATCGTCGTATAAGATTTATCTGAAAAGTCGTATATATAGAGCACATCTCCAGTTGAAAGAGCCAAATCGTTCTTGTAATAAAAGACGTCTTTCACTTTCGTCGGGTCGAAATTCTCAAATCCTTCCTTAGGAAAGGTAAAGACGAAATTCTTGTCATAGTAAGAATAAATGTTTCCATCATTGTAGTAGTAAAAATCCTTCCCATTGAAATAATAGAACTCTTCATAATCGATTGTTGCAATTTCCTTGAGTGACTTATTGAGTACATGGAATGCATCTTGCGAGATAACGAACACATCGTTCCCCAGGTAGAAATCTATGGGTGGCGTGCTAAAACTTATGGCAGACCATTTTCTCGAGGTCTTATCGTACAGATTCAACGCCTTGTCTGTAAGGACATACAGAAAATCGTTGATGGAGCGAGTTCCGAGTATTATATTGCCTTCGTACGATGAATCTTCGAAAACTTTTTCGATCTTTAAGTCTTTTACATTCAATTTGGAGATGCTATACTTTTCATCTAAAACGAATACTTCATTCTCTGAATAGGAGACATCAGTTATCTTATTCTCGAATTCTTTCACATTAAACTGCGACAAATCTTCGGGATAGAAGAAGTACAATTCGTTATCTGTAATTCCAAAGAAATATCCGTTTGAAAATCTTATATCTAAAAGTTTTGGGAGCGACAAGTTTCTTGAAAGATCTTCCCAATAGTTGAGTCTTGTATCGTACGAATAGATTTCCCCATCTTGAAATGTTACTATCTTTCCTCCATACTGATAAGTCTTGCTCGTCAGTTCTCTTGGCCCGGCATCCTTTTTGGATAACACCGGCACAAGTGATTTGAAGTATTGATCACTATAGTATATCGAACCGTCATCTTTGAGAATAACACCTTGGCTTTTGAAAATGCTGAAATCTTGCATACCATCAATTGAAATGCTTGCATATTTCAAATTATCTTCCTTTCTGTAATGTATGTACTTACCATCGTACATGTACAGGATAGACTTTTCAGGTGTGTTGTTCGTCTCAACTTTACTTATGTTTGCATAATCTATTCTCAAGGTTTTCCTTGGGTCGATTTCATTTCTCTCAGCTTGAAATTCCTCCTTTTCCTTCAGGAATGCTGATGCAGTAACAACAGAAATAAGGACAATAATTCCAAGAAGGCAAAGGACGGCTATGATGTTTAGGTATGGATTCTTCTGTTTTATGAATATATAGATTCTTCTACGATTAAGAGACTTCATAAAACCCCTCCAATTAAGTATTCACTCATGAGATTACTATAAGCTTTGATGAATATTCTTACATCCGGATAACTATCTTCATACTTTGAAAGTTCTTCGGGCATTTCTCTGAGCAATAAATCTTCTTGAAGTTGAAGTATTTTTCTCAGATGCATGTATGGATAATCTGTCTTGGAAAAGATAAATTCATCGAACAACTCGTAGAAGTATCTGTGAATTACTTCCAACAAATTGTACGATATATCGTATCTCTCGTTCATGTACGAAGTTAACAGTTGATAAAGAAGGCCTGAAAAAATGAATTCTCTGCGCTTCGAGAAGTCCTTGATATCATTTCTCTTTTGCTTCAAAGAGTCATAATTTGTTACAATGTCCATCAAGTAACCTTCTTCATTGTTGTCTGTCATCAAATCCCCACTGAATATAATGAATAAACTGCCGAAATTCTCATCATTCATATTTGAGATTTCCAATCTATAGATAAGCTCTTCTATCTTAGTTAAGACTTTTTGATTTGTAGTATCATGCCTAATCAATAGCGACATGAATTTCAACAGCACGTAGAAATAACCCTTATCGTACATGTCCGATTTTTCTACAATCTGATCGAGCCTCTGCAATGATTCAACTAACATTTCTTCATCAATTTCTTCATTTTCATCGGAAAGAAATAGTTCGAGATTTTCTATGAATTCATCCAATTCAACGAGCCTGCCATTTTCCATGAGGTTCTTTGGGACAATGTACTTCCTACCAAACATCCAGTAAAAAATGGAAAATACGTTGCCTCTGAGGATCAGACTGAATACGTAGAAACTGCCGAAATAGTACAGGAACTTCATTAGAAATGTGGCAACCTTTCTCCAAGGATTTAAGAAATAGACTAACGGGAGCACAAAATTATCGAAGATGATTGGCTTATCAAGATAGGCCTGGAGATAATTTGAGATTGCAAGAGTTGCGAAATTGAAGATAAATAGGCCAAGTATAACCGATATGATGAATACTGCATCATTTACGGTCCTTTTGAAAATCACGGGCTTAGTTTTTGCTATGTTCAATGTCTTTCTATAGTACCCATTCAACACATATATGAAGAGTAATGACAATACCTCACATATGAATACAATTTTCGGAAATGTTCCCATTGAAGCAATATTCTCACTCGTAGTGTAGTAGTTAACGATGATATCATTACTTCCTAAGGAGAAGAATGCTTGGAAGAAGACGTTGTACAAGAAGAATATGAGAATTAGTATCCAATCAATCTTTTTCATTTTTCTTCCTCCAAGTCGGTAAGTTTTTAAAAGCATGCTTAACTCCACCACTTGTCATTCCTCTACCAAGGAAACTCCTAAATCCCATCTTCTTCATCCGCGATACATTGCAAGCGTCGATCGATTCGTCACTTATATTCTCACGCAATTTATCTTTATCAAGGATACTTACCTCTTTACTTTTCAGATTGTTGATCAAAAAATTGATGATGAAGCATTTGTTATCGTTGAAGTTTTTATTATCGTTATTAATGTTTTCAAAATAGAGTTTGATCATGTGCATCTTAAAAAACAGCGATATCCTCTTATCGTTGAAAATCATCGCAAAATGTTCCCCCGAGCAACTGTTTAGTATCTTGATTATGGTATTTTTGATGTTTTCATCAGAAATGGCGGTGCAATTCTCAATGGTACATTTAGCACCAATTCTCTCAAATTCATCGAGAAGGTATTTGTCATAATATGACTTTATATCTTCGACATTTTCAGAGTAAAACTTTAATTTTTCTTTGGCTTGTACCTCAAATTCTTGATACGATAAAATTTCTACATATTCCAGAGCTTCTGCAACAAAATGGGTAAAGAATTTCTCCTTGCAACCGTCGATGAATTTCTTCCGATATTCGTTTACATCTTCTGCCATCGGTTGTAAATTGATACAATCTTCCTTCAAAATGGAGGCAATTTGGTTGTACAGGTCCTTTGCGTCTTCCAAGTTGCCAATGTAGAGATTTAACAAAGATATACAATCGCCTTTTAAATTCTCAGCCATGAGGGCAAAGGCTTTCTTTAAAAAAGAGGAATAGGCACTTGAAATTGAACGTAGGTAAGAAGTGTACTGTGCTTTTATATTCAATCTAAGAGGTGATTTTACAAAGTCCGCCGTAGCGTCTCTCATCTTTGTGTAGACTTCTTTGAATTTTCTTACATCAATGACAATTTTCGTGTTGTAATCACGTATGAGAGTTCCGTTATTTCTTGTCATTGCATCAATAACTTGGTCAAAATCTTGTTTTACAGTTTTGATCATGTTTTCGACGTATCTATAAAGCAGGTCTATTTTATCGTTTATGAGTTTCTCACTGATATTGATATCGTTGAAATCAATATCTTTGATGGTCTTAGACAACTTGGCATCATGGATTATATCGTTGTTCTTTTGAAGGAACACGTTTGAAGTGGCCATTCTTTCACCCAAGAATTCTGAATATAGTGCCAATATCTTTTTCAAATATATGTTGATTTCATCGAAATCATCAAGTGATTCAAGCTGCTCGCTACTTATGTCTGTCTCATACCTACCTTTCATCGTTAATATCTCTTCTTTGAGCTTTTTTATACCACTTTTGAGTAATCTTTCGAATCTCTCAATCGCAGAATTGTATATGCTATTGGCTTGTTCCTTGTATTGTGAGGTTAGATTGTAATTCTGATATTTCAAATCGTATCCAAAAACATTCTTCAATTTTTCTGCAATGCCCTTGACTATTGCTATATTTTGCTCATACGAAGATGCTGTTTGTGTTATACGTGTAGTGAGTAAATTGTACTCAGCAGTGTAGGAAACAAATAATTTATTTGCATTATCCATGTTCATTTCATCGAAGAATCTTAATGACATCTCTCTGAAGTCCTTCATGTAAGATTCTATTGTTGCTTGCGTTCTATCCTTTGAATCTTTCAATGCTACATTTATCATTCGTTCAGCATTTGCTAATGTGTTGCTATAAATATCTTTGATTTCGTTTCTGAACGTTTCATCTAAACTTGAGATACGAACTTTCAATTCATAACCAAAACCGTTTGTAATTATTACTTTCGTCTTTTCGATGTTCTGTATTGCCTGATTGTATAAATCAATTATCCTGTTTATTTGAGAGTACGTCGCATTGTATGTTGAGATGTATCTATCGAAGAACTCGCTTGAATTTTGCCAACTCATTCCATCGAAGAATTGTAGTGAAACATTTCTGAAACCTTCTACATGAGCTTTAATTTGGTTGTCATAATCGTTTTTGAGTGTGACCATAAGCGATGTTAAACTGTTTCCTAAATTTGAAAGTGTGGAATTTGTGATGTTGGTTATTTCTTTGACATAACCATTATCTAGAGTGGTTACATCATATTTTAACTCACAATCAAATTCGTTTTTCACAGTAGATTTGATACTCTCAAAATTTTTCAACACCTGTTCGTATGAATTGAGAGTAGAGTTTATCTGCGAGTTCAAATAGTTGTACTTAGATACGTACGAATCGGCAAGAGCAATCGAGTTTTCCAACTTTAGCGTACTCCAGGTGCTCGATGATACATTTCTGAATTCGTTGACGTACGAATTTATTCTTCCATCGAGCGTGTTTTTTAGACTTCTCAAGAGTGCGGTCGTCTGGGTTCCAACTTTCAGGATTGTTGAAGTTACGATCTGTTTCATGTCATTATAATAGTTGTTATAAAGTGTGCCTATACTATAATTCATTTTAATACCAAATACGTCGCCGAATTCTGAGTTGATGTTCTTGAGTATCTCATCACATTTCTTGGATGAATTGTCGTACGATAGTTTTACACTTGCAATGTTTGAATTCACCGATTTGTACGTAGCTACATAACGATCAAAGAATAAATGAGCGTCGTTTGTATTCATGTTGTCAAAAAATCTCGATGATGAGTTGTTGAATTGACTTACCTCAGATTTGATCCTTGCATCGTACGTATCTTTCATTTCTCTGAATAATGTGTTTACAAGCGTTTGCGTACTTGAGATAGAACCCGCAAATTCCGAAGAGAGGAATTTGTAGACTGAATTTTCAAAATCCTTGTCGTTGAAAAATGAACGGTGTAATTCTAAATAGTTCTTCAAATCTTGGTTTAGATTCCTAATCGTAGAAAAGAGTGAGACAAGTTGACCTTCAAATGTATTGGTGTTCAACGAATTGAAAGTTGTAAAGAAATCACTGTATCTATCCTTGAAGAGAGATTTAGCATTTTCAAAGAAGGCACGCCTCACAGAACTCAGCAGAGTGTCTTTGTATGTAGAGACCATTTTGATTGTCCTATCGAATTCTTGAATGTTGAATTTGCTTCTCAATGTCTTAGCAACGTAATCGAATCCTTTGATAAAATAATCTATATTTTCATTTACGATTTTGAAATGTTCGTATATCGCTCGAAATTCATTTTCTGAACCCTTTGACTTCGATATCTCACTTTCCAGAGTCTTCTGAGCTTCCACAAATATAACTTCTAATTTGGCATGCATCTTTTTCGTCAATTCAAGTAATTTTGTACGCGAAAAACCATCGTATGAACTCTTGAAACTCTTCAATTTTTGTAGATATACGTAGACAATCACATCGTACAGTTTGTCTCTCACATCCAAACCACTTACAGCCTTTATCAAATTTGATAGTTGAACTTGGTTTTGATCAATGTTGAAAAAGAGTGTTTTAAACAATTCGTAAGATCTTACAAATCCGTTCGGTTGATAAAAACTCATCTCTGATACGATACTTGAACAGGTGTTCTCAAAGTTGAAAGTCGAAGATTCAGCTGAAGCGTAGACATTCTCTATGTTCTCACATAGTGAATTTACATTCTTTACCTTGTCTTTGACATGTTCGAGCGTATTCACTGTATTTCTGAAGTGAGAATCACTCTTTTGTTTAATGCCACTTAGTTCAGATTCTCTACGGATACTTTGATCTATCGTATGCTCCAAGTTATTCAATTCCATGTCAAAGTTAAAGAATGCTGTTTTGAAATCTGAATCTACTCTGTTGTTTATCTCATCAAGCCATTTTACTTTTTCATTTCTGCGCGCAGTGAAATAATCGGATGCTTCATTGAAAGTAAATTCACTTTCAGGCGTAGTCTCATCAACAAAAGTCTTCATTGAACTACGCAATTCTCCAACAATTTCTGAGTCCTTCTTTTTTATGTCTTCCAAGTTGTTTAAAATCTTATTGATACGTTCTTGATGATTGTCAAACGAAACTCTATTTTCTTGCATTCTCATCAGCCTTCCTCATTCTTTGGATAAGCTCACCTTCAAGGTTGATGTACTTCTTGTTGTAGTCTTCCAACTGCTTGACCAAGTCGTCTATTTTCTTGTATATATCGTTGAATTCGCTCTCGTACGATTTTTGTTTACTTTGCACCTCATTGTTCAAATCTTTGAAGCTGCTTATCAAGTTCTCATATTTGCTTATGAATGTGTTGTAATCATCTGTCATAACCTTTTTGATCTTAGGATCTTCGAACTTCTTTCCATATTTTTCGTGGAATGCACGGATATTGTCATACGTCCTTGCCAAATTATCAAGAATTGAGGTATCTGAAAAATAACCATTTAGCTGTGATCTAACAGCCTGGACATCGTTTCTGAAGATACCGAGTAATTCCATCAATTGATTGTAAAGGATCTTGATATTATCCAAGGCTTTTGCCCACTCCTCCATGGCACGGTTGGACTCTTCTTGTACATTTTGTACCAATGAATCGAAGAAATCTGTCACATCCTTTTCTAATTTTAGAAAATAGTCTTGTTTTTTCATCATATTTGTCGAGTTTATGCTGTAATAATCTTCCGATTCATTATCTTGTGTACCATCTTTCTGGACCTTAACAGGTAGTCTGAATTCTGCGTATCTACGTGTGAATTCTGATAATTTCATTCCCTTTGCCTTTTCCACAAAAACGGCAACTTTTGGGAAAAATTTTGAAGAGTCATCTAAGAGAAGGAAGTATTCACCGTTCTTTGCTTTCTTTCTCTCTTCATCGGTTTTCAGTAATGTGTTCAGAAATTTATCGAACAACGTTGGAATTTTTTCAACCTCTATGTCAGGAATTATGCGATAATCTTTACGTATGAGCACTTTCAACTCACTCGTACTCCAAGTAGGTGATTCTACAAAAGGGGTGAAGACATTCAAAGGCAGAAGATTTTCTGGACCATACAAAAAATAATGCCTCACTATTAGCCCTGTTTTCTCCCCTTCTTCGTTTTCTTTTTCTGTTAAAAACTGAAAAACCGATACTTTGTCCATTTCATCACCATGGTACAAGTTCATGTAATAATACAAGTCATTGAGTTCGTCCTCTCGGACAAAGAGACCGGCACTTCTATTCGATTTTTCAGATAGCTTCCTCATTTGTCTTTCGATAAGCCTCAATTCTTTTTCGAGCGCTCTTTTCTTCTCTTTCAGCTCTTCGTACGTTGCATGAAAGGCCTTGTCCTTTATCACATTGATATCTACGCTGAAATTTATGTTTCCAATATTAGTGCTCAAAACACTAGAATTCTTGCTATCTAATGACAATTCCAAAAAGTCATAGACGTCTCTGAAGTACAGTCTATTTCCATTCTCACTGAACAAGTTCGTGTAGATGAATTCATCCTCATCGATTATTGCAATGGCACCCTTATGGTCATATATATATTCGTATAGGTAAGGTTTAAAACCCTTTTTCACAAAGACTTTCCCTTTGATATTCTGCCTAAACTTGTATTCCATGTATACGTTATAGTTCAATCTCTTTGCTCGGAACTCTTCTTCGATATTTATGAAGGATCTGACGTCTGAGAATAGTATGAAGTAGATATCCCTACCTTCTAATTTTGCTATCTTTATCTTCCCGTCGCAGAAGTAGAAGCCATTCTCTATAACTGAGTCCAGTTTTTCTGTGGGATCTTCAACATCTGAGAGATTAACTTTTATGACCAAATCTGAACCATATGAGGGGAAACTTGTTTTTAAAAGCCTCGGCCTTAAATCTATTTCATTTAGCTTCTTTTTAACGCAATAATAGCCTGGTACTTCTTTTAGTGACAAGAAGAAGAATTTGTACTGCGTACCAACATCATTTGGCATTTTGAATAGTTTTTCCCCAAGCTCCAAATTGTGGACAGGATTTTCACTGTAACAACAGAAAATTTCCCTTTCAGGATTTGAACGTTTCATAGCAAAGTAATCTTTTACATGTATCACATCTTTGAAATCGTTTATTGCAGCGTTTTTTGGGTCTATTTTTTCATCAAAAACACCAACATTCTCTTGATTATCTTCTTTATTAGCCATCATTTATCACCTGCCATATAAATTCCACTTATAGTGAAGTTTAGCATCAGTCTTAAAAACTCAGAAAGTTCCAAGACTTTACTCTTTCTTGGGTATATCTGTTTAAAGGTTGGTATACCGTTACCAATTTTTGCATGGAATATTAGCGTGTGAAAGTTCTGATACGTGTCTTCGTAACTGGCAAATACAGACTTCTCACCCTCGGCATCCGGGGCTGCTAAGACAAAATTCAATATTACTTTTTTACCACCGCCATCGTCGTTTAGAAAGCCATATTTCAGAGTTCTTTCGAGTGTATTTGTCTCATCTATAAAATTGTTTAGTAACACTGTTGATTGATCTTCAAAAGTTCTCAAAATGAATTCATTGAAATCACTTGATACATCATCTAAGCTAAGTGGAAAATTATCAAAAGATGGAAAAAACCTGAAATGAAATTTGTTCTTGTTAATGAAAGGATCTCGTATTACAATCTGCCTTAGACGGTAGATGTAGACAAAAGAGATATATCTCAGAAACGTACTTAAGAACACGCCTCTTTCATTTCCTACACCCGGGAATTTGAAACTTTGTATGTCATTTGAAATGTGCAGTGATTCAAAAGAAAAGTTTACGTTGATGTCGAGTTTTTCTATGACTTGATCAGAATGCTCGTAAGATATCAAAGAATTTGTTGCAACCATGTAGTCGAATACATCGTCATCTTCCAAGAACAATTGATTAGACGGTATCAAGTCACTGATTTCATACAGATCTCTTAACTGTCGTATACCATTGACATTTTCTTTGAAGTGTGTGCTCGAAGAATGATATAGTTCGCTTACATCGTGCGAGTAATCTTTGCCTATTTTGGATTCTAAATCGTTTGGCAGATCAACGTCGGACAGTATTTTATCGTTGAATCCAATGTACCTGACATTCTTTATCAGCAATGAAATAATACTGTCCTTTAGAATGATAGCGTCTATTCCTTTCTCAATAGGCGATATATCAAATTTATCTATAATGTTACAATCGGTTTGATTTGGAGAATTGATCAATTTCAAAAGATTTTTTGTAAATTTTTGTGATTTAAGAAGGTCTTTATCATCACTTTCTTGATTCTCTTGTTGCTTTATCATATCCGGAAATATTAGATTTATCATTTTGAGTGTAACTAAATAAGCATAGTCGTATCTCTCACGAGCGTTGTTGTATTGGATCTCTTCAAAATTGAAGATCAACAATTTGAAAAAGCTGTCGAATTCTTCTCCTTGAAATATCGCACTATCGTACTTTCGAAACGATAGGTAATTGTAAATGTTTATCGCGAAGTACAACAACTCAAAACTTGCATCACTACTCAAGAACGTAAATAAGTTCTTCAGTGAGTAAAGATAATCATCCATTTCCTCTGTTTTTAGTGCACCATCGAGCTTACATCTACTAAAATAGCAACCGATAGCATTACCTAACAAGGAATCTTTCAATTTCATCTTTTTGCTCCTCGTTATTCCAAATTTTTGTTAATATGAAGATAATATCAGTCTTATTTGGTACGGCGCTAGTTTTTTCAGACCTAAGCATAGAATATGCAACGATCATCTTTACGATGTGCTTCAAATTTCTATCAGAAATGAATATTTCTGCCCCACTCTTTAAGTATTTCACAGAATTGAAAATACTCTTCAAAAAGTCATTATCGATCAATTCTTCTATTCTCGTTGTTACCAGTCTATTAAATTCCTTCGCAAACTTTATACTTTCTTTTCTTGTAAGAATAGTGTCCACCTTGTCACTTACTTCGATGCTTATTTCCTTTTGTAGTAACTTCTTGTAGTTCTCGACACTTGGTTCAACGTGTTTAACCAATAATCGTATTGGGAATCTATCAAAAAATGCTAAGAGTAGGGGGTCTTGTGGAACATGATTCGATGCACCATACACACAGATCAGATCGTCCATGTTTTTGTACATGTTGCCTAAGATGAGTTTCTTTTCATTGATGAGAGTTAACAATGAGTTCAAAATAGCAGAATTTGCGTTGAAAACTTCGTCGAGAAAGACTAAACTTGCTTCTGGAAGCTTGTTTTTCGTGATTACCTCATATTTTCCCTCTCTCAAACTTTTAATATCTATTGGTCCCAATATTTCTGACGGTTCTGTGTATTTTGTTAATAGATAGTGGAAGTAACCATTTTCAGGGCCCATGCCAACTAATTTAGCAAACTCGTTCACTACCAAACTCTTTCCAGTACCAGGCTCACCTATCAAAAGAACATTGGTGCCAGTCAAAAATGCGCAAGCTATCGTATCGATTTCTTCATCTCGATCAACTAAAACAGATTTCAGCTTCCGGGTTCCTTCAACGAACTTCATAAAGTACTTTAGAAAATTCTCAGATACTCCTCCTGATTCACCCATTCTACGTTCTCCCCTTCCCCTTCTTCTTTTGTCTTGACTGTGAATGTTTTCTTTTTTGCGTATTATCGATTTTCACAGTAAATGAAACGCTCTTTTTTTCTGAATTCCCCGAGTCTTTCATCCAAACCTCTAACGTATATTTTCCATCTCCAGGGACTCCAATTCTTGTCTTTTTCAGTGTTGTAAATGAGTTCAGTATTTCCCTTCCATCGTCCCTTGTCAATACAAAATAGACCTTTTTTCCTGCCAATTTTGTACTAATTTGCAATCTTATAACTATTTCTCTTGAAAGTATAATGGCACCATCTGTTGGATAAAGTATCTCGTAATTATCACTTATCCCTTCCCTCTCATCTATATCAATATCTGTGTGTGTTAGGGCCTCAAATTCTTTTTTGTTTATGAATTCTGGGATATCATTTACATAGCTAATTTCTGGAATTACATAATCTTCGTATAGTACATTGCTATTAATCGATATAAATTTCATTATCTCATCTTCATAGTTGAAAACGACTTCATTTTTATGCTCGGAAAAGTGAGTACCATTACTTCCAACATTTTTCATGTACGTTGCTTCAACTTGGTTTGCATATATGTTCTTTTTCATTAGTATCAGGAATTTCAAATCTTCATACGAAATTGTCTGCAAGTTAGGTAAGATTGTTGTGATGAAATAATCGTATATTTCAGTGCGAGTTTTACCCTGATTTATCAATTTTGTAGTTACGAATAGTGATGGGAGAAAGATGTTACATTTTGCGAAGAATAGATTCAAGCTCTCGATTTCCAGGGTGTTTAGTTTTCCGAAATCATTTTTGATGATCTTTAAAATGAAGAGAAAGTACTTATTGTCTCCAAGAAATCTGTAGGCCATTTCGTTGTTATTTTCAAGTAATTTGATGAAGAATGCATATTCAAAAGGTGTGATCTCGACTGTATTTTCAGTTTTTAGTCCATACATCCACTCCATGAAAGAAGTTGTAAACTCTAATTTGTAGTTTGCATCTTTCATATCGTATCCCAAATTCAGGTATTCGTTTTGTGTGACAATAACTTTGAACATTGCTTGTTGAATGTATGGATCAAACGAAAAAAGGGTAAAGAGAATTTTCCTGAGGTGGTTGTTTACCTGTTCATTGTATCCGCTATCTATGGAAAGATGATACCTTCTCTTCGTGCCTTTGATGATATCAGCAAAATCTTTGTGGAGAGTTTCTAAGTAACCTTTTAAATTGTATCCACCCAATGAAATCACACCCATCAATCATAATATAATCATAAATCATTAGTGCTTGGTAATAGTTACGAATTCGAGTTTAGGAGTCTCTTTGGAAAATTGAATGTTATCGCCATTTCTTACCGGGAATTTCTCTCCTTTGCGTATTGGCTCACCATTTACATAAACTGGGTTTGTACTCTTTTCTTCCGCCACTATGTACCATGTACCTTCTTCGTTTAGAAACCTCGCATGAGTCCTTGATATGTAGGCAAGATTTGGAAAAGTACTTGGAAACATCTTTCTTCCAATTACCATATGGTTGTACACGTAGAATTTTCCTTCATCGCTGACCAATTCAACTAATTCATCGAAGCAAATATCTTCCAACTCAACACCACATTCCTTGCAAGTTCTTTCTTCATATCGATACAAGGTACCACATTGAGTGCAGACCTTTGACAAGAGCCTGATTTCAGAGTTGTTATCGTTTAGGAGCTCTTTACATTCCTCACATATATTTGAGTCAACTGGATTTGGATGTCCACACCCGGCTGTTTTGCACATTTTGAATTCCTCAAATTGTTTCTTTATGTTTTCGTTAAATATCGGAACTTTTTTAGTCCTATCAACTGAATTATTTATGTTTTCAACTTTTCTACCGCAATTTGGACAAAGTAGCTCCCCTTCAGGAATTTCCTCACCACAGTTATTACATTTCATGCATCATCAGCCTCCAATGAAAGATTGTAGAAATCGCCATCTTGGACAATATCTTTCAACGTAATCTTTTTTGCATCAGAGTGTCTGAATAGTTCTTCACTCAATGGATTTATTAATACTTCTTCCAATTTGTTTCCTATACCTCTTCCACCCATTGAAAGGTCCGACAAACAATAATCGTAAAGTTTTTCCCTTGCATTCTCGGAGATTATAAAATCTATTTTGAAGTCTCTTCTAAGTTTTTCAAGCACATTCTTCAACATTTTTTCTACAATCTTTTTGCCGTTGTCTGGCCTAATGAAATCGAGAACAACGATATTTTCTCCAATTCTGTTTAGAATTTCCGGTCTACCGATTCCAATGAAATGTTGCTTGATTTCATTCTTAATCACTTTCTTGATTGACTCGTAGTCTTGATCAGGCGTTATTATCATTTCCTTTTTTCCGTTAACCTCTCTATATACACCGAGATTACTGGTGAAAATGATTATTGATTCAGAAAAATAAACAGTTTCTCCTCTACTCGATGTAATTCTACCTTCGTCTAAAATCTGCAAGAATATATCCAAGATTTTCTGATGTGCTTTTTCAATTTCATCGAATAGGACTACTGTGAACGGATTTTCTTTTATCTTGTTTATGAGCTCTCCGCCTTCTTCATACCCTACGTACCCCGGGGGTGCTCCCAAAAGTCTTTGATCCGATTGCTCTTTTGAAAATTCACTCATATCAAATCTAATGTAACTGTCGGGTGTGCCAAAGATCAACTTAGCAATTGACTTGGCAAGCTCTGTCTTTCCAACTCCCGTGGGACCTGCAAAGAACAACACACCCTTCGGTCTCATGGAATTTCTGGCAAATTGAACACCTGAAAGGTTGAAAAATGCCCTTTTTATGACTTCAGATGACTTTTTCACCGCAGCATCCTGACCAAGAACGTCTTTGGAGAGTTTTTGTTCTGCAGTGGCTATCTTTTCTTTATTCAACCGTTTCCAAGGACTATCTTCAATTCCCAACTTGTAGAATTTAATCAATTCCTCTATCTCTTCTAAATTCAACTTTCTTTTTTCTGCAAGTGTCATGATGTTCTCAAGGTCTTTTAAGTACAAATTAGTTGATATAGAGGAAAATACATCGATGAGATTATCGACCTCGCTTTGATTCATGCCTTGAATCTTCTCGCTAAAGAGTGTGGTAAGCATTTCTCTTAGAAATTCTCCCTTTGTTTTTAGGTCAGGATATGGAATCAATAAACTCTTCGAAAAATGATTATTATTGAAGTACCAGATGGGGAATTCACCATCTTTATCGTATGTCCATATCAAAAGATTGTAGAATTTTTCCTTCGTTTCTTTGTAAAAAACTTTCTGTAGACCGTTACCGATTTCGAAGATGTTTAAATAGAAGAGGTTATCCAAATCCTCAGTATAAATACTTTTGTGCCTGGAAGAGAAATCATAAATGAGTGCTATGTTACCAAATTCAGGATTGTTAAATTCTATCAAGTTCTTTATGAAATCGACCTGATCACTTATCACTTGGGAATACGACTGAGGCGAAGTAATTCTCTCAACTTTACTGAACTTTACAACATTAGTTTCTTTACTTCCTTTTGAACTCAATAACTGGTAACCTTTTTCGGTTAACAACCTGTCAACCTTTTCAGCATCTTTCTTGTATAGAATTCTTGCAGTAGTATTGTGTGGGAACAACTTGAGTGCGGCAGTATATCTCCCCTTTTCTTGGAGCATTTTAACAATTATGTTATCCAAATCTTCATGTCGCACTTTCAAATCTCCGTTCTTTGACTCGTGATAGATATAGTAATCTCTTACATTACCATAAACAAAGAACTGATTGAAAGATCCAACTAACGAGCTCATTTCTTTTAGCCATTTTGGGAACTCAGACATGCTCTATCCTCCCTTTTCAGCTGTTTAACTTCTGCTGCATAACTCGGTGTTCCGATTTCTTATATCTGTTCCTGTAATCATCGAGATATTCATCTTTTTCTTCATTTTCTTCAATCGATATTTTTGATTCTTCAACTACGGTTGCATTAACGTTTTCAATGTGTAACGCTTTCTTCAGTTCTTCCAAATTCCAATAATCGACGCTACTAATTTCTTTTTTCAATTCCTTTATTTCAAATCCCCTTTTTTTCAATTCTTCCAAAAATCTGTCCAGACTGCTGCACCAATTTTCTGTAGCCTCTCGGTCCTTTTCGACATCCTTAGGTTGGTCCGTAACTCTTATCAAATTCATAACCAATTTTCCATTCTTGTTTATGAACATGATTACTTTGTAGTCATCTGGCAATTCGATCAACACTTTTTCATGATCCATTAATTTTTCAACGTGGTCTCTTTCCTCTTGCAGAAATCTGTATCCGAGTTTTTCTAAAGCTTCTGTCATCTCTTTTATTTTTTCATTATCCAAGAGTTTTCCAGAGATTTCCTTATATTCTTCCACTTTATCTACCAATTTCTCATACTCTTCTTTAGTAACAGATTCCTTAGCGTAAAAATCTTCAACCTCTTGTTGCAAAATGTCGTTTAATCTGATACCACCTATGAGCTTATCAAGTTCACTTTTGAAGTAAATTGCTTGGTCCACATCGTTCTTAGCCTTCGTGTATTCCAGTTTTACTTTCCTATCGAATAGCTTTACTTCCTCGAAGCTTGAACTTTGCGAATAACTCTCGAATTTCTCCTTTAGTTCTTGATATTTTTGCTTATTCATCAGTTGTATCATTTCTATCTTGTGTTTTATCTCATTAAGCATCTCTTCTTTCTTCAATGATATTTCCGCCTTGTTGTTGATGATACCTTGAGGCGACGTAACATAAGCCCTTTTGAGTATTTCCTTCTCCTTTTCAAAGTCCTTAGCGCCCATCTCTTTGTCTACGTAATCATAAGCTTTTTTGAGCTTTGAGACTTGTGGATGAAGTGTTTTGAGAAATTCGTTCTTCTTGTCTAAGTAGAATATCTCTTTCTCTTTGGATAGCTCATTTCTAAACTTTTGCACTTCTGAACCAAAACCGTCGAGTTTGCTCATTGAATTTAAGTTGCTTGCTATTGTGTCTCTTAGTTCTTTATTTTGGCGTTCAAAATCATGACTTGCTTGATTATACTCTGATTTCAAACTTAATGCCTCTGAAAAAAGTGATTTAAGAAATTCGTTCTTCTCTTCAAGATATTTCAAATTTTTCTCGTTTGCAGCTTTTTTCCGTGTGCTCTCAACTCTTACATTAAAAGATGAAATTTGATTCATACTGTCTAAATTGTTCTTTATGTCGTCTCTCAATTTCTCATTTTCTTTCTCAAGTAGCTTCTTTTCTGTTTCTACCTTTACAACCTCCTGCTTGATATTGGATAAACGATTCAATATGTATCCACCGTCCGAAATTGAGTAATTGTTGATTCCTGCTCTAATCTCTTGCTCCAATTTCGAAAGTTCCGTAGATAGACTTTCAGCTCTCTTCAACATTGCACAATCTGCCAATTTGGTTCTCATACTTCTAATCTCTGAATCGAGTAACGAAGACAGTTGTTGCCAAGTATTCTGACGGCGTTGACTCTCAATGCTTGCTGTTGAATGACTACTCATTATCTTTCACCTCTGATATCTCTGAGAATTTGATTGCATCCTTCTGGTATGGAATCCCTATGAAATAGGTTAGACCCTTTCCAGTTACAATTTGAAGTTCCTTGTTCTTGTTGAGTTTTTGGTATTCTAAATATTTCTTCAGTATTTCCTCATCTTTGGATAATATGTACATATTTTGATTTTCAGAACCTTTCCAGATGTAATCGCTCTCTTTTCCAAAGACGAACGGCCCATCGATCAAGACTGAAAATTTCTCTAATATATGCCCGTAATTATCTTTCAAATATTCGTACGTGTAGCCAGAATAGACAAGAATGTCTCTGAAACCTAAAGTGTTCAAAATGTCCAACATTCTGTCAAGTTCTTTATGTTGATCAAACGGCTCACCACCACTGATCGTGACACCTTCAATATTCTTGGCCCCACCATTTTTGTTTATGTAATCTACGACCTTTTCCCAGGAAATGAATTTGCTCACGTCGAATTCCCAATTATGTGTCGATATGCAGTGGTCACACCTAATCGTGCACCCTTGAGTCCAAATTCCCAGTCTTTTACCTGGGCCTAGAACTTGTATTGGATAGTACATCAGATTGATGAGCATACCGTTGGGTTTTTTGGTCAATAGTTTTTGAAATTGGGTTTCTCTTGTATCGTCGTTCAACATTTCTGTCATATTCCCACATCCTATATTAGAAACGTGTATTTTTTCGAACATCTGACATCCCTAACGATTCTCTTTTCACATGATTTGTCCCAAGTTTCCATAAATATACTAAAAGATTAGCTACTTTCCAAGCTTGAATACTTCCTTGGTTCTTCGTTCGATAGTTCCGTTATCCAGCTATCACAATGTTTTCTGACAGTTCTTTCTTCTTTTCCAACATCTCGTTGATCTTTTCCCCGAACGTTTCAAGTGTTATGAATCTATGTACTATCATATCTCTCGCCTGTCCTATACTGAGTGCCTTATCCGTTGCCTGGTCTTCGACAGATTGGTTCCACAACAGGCCGTAATGCTGTCCTACGTAGTTTGCCGCAATGAGATTTAAGCCGAGTTGTTTTAAGATGTCTCCCATCTCTCTGTATTGTGTGAACACAATCACTTTTTCATCGTTGCCGAGAATACTTCGCGGCAAATCCAGGAACCTTTCAGATCTTTCGGATTGTTCGACTGAAATCCTTTCTAGGAACAGTTTTACATTGAGAGATTCCATGATATCGAAGAGTTCTTTAGGAAGGGTTCCAGCAAGCAATATGGCTGAGAGGTCAGACCTATTTTGGAGAATGGCTTTGAGCTTTTCTTTGTATGGAACAGGCCTCGTTCGTTGGACTCTTGCAGCTATTTTGAAGTTTCTCTGAACCCTTACATCGAGGGCGGCTCCCTTTTCTGCATAATTTCTTCCATGAGGTAGTCTATTCGTGTTCCTATCTATCTTTTCAGGTGCTTCTATCCGTTTGTTGCCCATGAATTTCTCCTCGATTCATTTAAAACACTTATGTTATAGTTAGAAATACACTCTAAGTAATTTGTTGTACCTTGACTTTACAATATCCCGTCAGCCATTTTCAGAGTCACTTATTTGCCCTTGATACCTCACTATTTAGATGATATTTAGATGATACTAAACTGATTGATACAACAATTAACGAAAATCGAATGAAAAAACAAATGGCCTCACGTTGGAGGTCTAATTATGAAATATTTAGTTGTGCCAAATGGATTAGAAAAGACAACAGTGCGTAAGGAACGAGAAAATTAGCGCTATAATAGCGAGTCACTGATGAGAGATAACGCATTAGTAAAAAAATCTGCCCCCTGCCATCCGCCCATATTAAGAATGTGTGAGCGAGATCCGATTTCTCTTTGGAAGAAATTACTACCCATTATTTGGTATTTTTACTAAATTTTATCTTAATCATAGCACAACTTTCGGTACATCTTGCTTAGTCCAATGATTAACATTTTATTAATTATATCACTTTTGTCTATAGGATTGCAAATATTTTTCTCGCAATTTTGTGGCATGTTCATGGGGGATTGTAGATAAGTTACCAAGTTTCAATGATTCGATGTAAATTTGTGCGGTTTTTTCTGCTACTTGAGTAGCAACAAA
>Ga0208824_1000486_pt1 | contig 42435 bp, 32 predicted proteins | sample AD_JPNTR3_MetaG_FD_184447 | JGI IMG/M metagenome (GOLD analysis project Ga0208824, IMG submission 184447) | Active sludge microbial communities of municipal wastewater-treating anaerobic digesters from Japan - AD_JPNTR3_MetaG (SPAdes) (version 2) | ecosystem: Engineered > Bioreactor > Anaerobic...
GTAGAAATTAAATAATCAACCAAAGGCGCATTAGGACGAGCTTTTCTTATATCACGCACAGCATTTTCGTCGGGATGGGGAAGAGCAAGGTCATAATTCAAATCGGGCATATCTTTTATTCCCCACCAACATTGATAATACTCTTTCGGATTAAAATCCGGAGGAAGGGGTTTTGGCAGGGGCCATTTTTTCCAGTCATACCAATTCCAGTAGGGTGATTGAGGTCCTTTTTCCACACAATCCCGAAAAGCCCAAAAGGTCTCTCCGGTATGATTGAAAGCCACATCCAGAATTATTCTTATTCCTTTTTGGTGAGCTATTTTTACAAAATCCATCATTTCTTCCGTAGTAGCAAAATGAGGATCTATACTATGATAATCAGCGCTGTCATATTTATGATTGGATTTTGCCTGCCACAAAGGATTGAAATAAATAACATTAATGCCCAAATCAAGCAGATAATCAAGCTTTTGTAGCACTCCTGCAATATCTCCTCCATAAAAAGAAAAAAAATCCGGTATCCCTTTTTTTTGCCAGGGACTTTGTTTTAATCCGCTAATATCGTTCCAGTCACTTACTAAATGATAATATTCTTTTTCCGGAGAAAGGTTTTCTCCATCAGGAGGCGGTTCTTTACAATCGGCATAATACCATTCACTAAAATCGGGATCGTTAGCTTTATTGCCGTTATAAAAACGGTCGGGAAAAATCTGATAGATAATACTGCGGCTAACCCAATCCGGAATTGCAAACAGAGGAATATCTTTTAGGTTTATTTTTAGGGGAGAGACATCTTCTTCCTTTTCGGAAAAGCCCTCAGCACCAAAATATAGAGCTTTATTTTCATATTGAATTCTTATGCGGAAGGAGAAAATACCTGTTTGTTTAAACAAACAATAAAAGACCTCATAAAGCGGATTTTGTCCGATACGCTTGAATTCTATATTCCAAGATTCGGTTAAAAGATTTATTGTTTCTGCTAATTTGGGATACCAGGAAAAACGCAGTTCATAGTTATTTACATCTGAACGAAAGAACTGATAGAATTTTTCAGGGGCTTTGTTTGGCAGTTGTGCAAGAATATCTTCCCAAGTTACTTCTTCTTTTTCTTCTTCCACAATCAGCAGAGAATTTACACCCCCAAAATTATCAGAAACCTGATGAGGGTTGTTTTTATCGGGAATCCAATTGCCATCCACTATAAATTTATATTGATAAACTCCTGGAGGCAGGTCTATAGACAGAGTGTATATTCCGCCAATTTCCTCCAGAGGAATAATTTCCCAGGAAGTAAAATCACCGGCTAAACCGACTGTATGTTTTCCGGCAGTTAAGGGTGAATAGCTAAAATGTTGATAACTCATAGCGCCTGTCTTTTGGTTGTTTTCTTTTTGAGGTTATTTTTACGGGCTTTGTCTTCCGAATTCATTTCCAGTAGCAGATTTTGTGTTTCTTCCTTATCTTTTTCCAATTGCTGTTTTAGATGCAGACCTGTTGCCGATTCAGGACAAGCCATAACTTCTTCAGGAGTGCCAGAACAGATTATTTTTCCGCCTTCATCACCTCCTTCAGGACCCAAATCAATTATCCAATCCGCGGATTTTATTACATCCATATTATGTTCTATAACAATAATCGTATTTCCCATAGCTACGAGTTTTTTTAGAACCTTCAGCAGTTTGTTGATATCATCAAAGTGAAGTCCGGTTGTTGGTTCATCCAAAACATAAAGTGTATTGCCTGTAGAAACCTTGCTCAATTCCCGGGAAAGTTTAATTCTTTGTGCTTCTCCACCGGAAAGAGTGGGGGAGGGCTGTCCCAGTTTCAAATAATCCAATCCTACTTCCTGCAAGGTTTTCAATTTATTACGAATAGCAGGTATGGCATCAAAAAACTCAATTGCTTCCTGCACATCCATATTAAGCACATCAGCAATGTTTTTTCCTTTATAACGGATAGAAAGTGTTTCCTGATTGTAGCGTTTGCCTTTGCAGACCTCACAGGTTACAAAAATATCTGCCATAAAGTGCATTTCTATTTGTTTTACTCCAGCACCTTCGCATGCTTCACAGCGTCCACCTTTTACATTGAAGGAAAATCTGCCAGGAGTGTAACCCCGCATTTTGGAAGCAGGCAACTGAGCAAAAAGTTCACGAATAGGATCAAACAATTTAACATAAGTAGAAGGATTGGAACGCGGAGTTCTGCCGATGGGTTGTTGGTCTATAGTAATAATTTTATCTATGTGTTCAAATCCTTTAATTTCATCCATTTTACCAACCTTCTGAGCAGTATGATAAAAATGATTGTGCAGAAAAGGAGAAAGGGTTTGATTGATTAAGCTGCTTTTCCCGCTTCCGGAAACGCCTGTAACGCAGACAAAAAGTCCCAAAGGAATATCCACATTCAAATTCTTCAAATTATTATGCTGGGCATTTATGATACTCAGCATTCTGTCATCCGGTTTAATTCTTTTTTCCGGAACAGGAATTTTTAAGCGTCGGGAAAGATATGCTCCGGTTAATGACTTCGGGTTTTGCAAAATTGTTTCCAAAGTTCCTGTGGCAACTATTTCTCCGCCATAAATTCCTGCTCTTGGTCCAAAATCAACTATCTGATCGGCAGTTCTAATGGTATATTCATCATGTTCTACAACGATTAAAGTATTACCTAAATCTCTAAGCTGCAAAAGCATAGCCACAAGTTTGGCAACATCGCGCTGATGAAGTCCTATAGTTGGCTCGTCTAAAATATACATAACTCCAACTAATTGACTGCCAATTTGGCTTGCTAAACGAATGCGTTGCGCTTCACCTCCTGAAAGAGTAGGAGACCTTCTATCCAAGGTTAAATAATGTAAACCGACATTCATCAGAAAACCCAAACGATTCTTTATTTCTTTCAGAATTTCTTCCGCAATAATCTTTTCATTTCCTTTCAACTGCAATTTATCAAAAAAATTATATACCTCACGAATGCTCATTGCTGTAATTTCGCTAATATTTTTACCGGCTATTTTAACAGCCAGCGATGCCGGTTTCAGTTTATTTCCATTACAGGCAGGACAGGGCTTATCACTAATATACAGAAGATAATAACGCCTCATTTCTTCAGAGGTTGTTTCGTGCATTCTCCTTTCCAGCTGAGGAATAATTCCCTCAAAACGCATCATAAATTCACCCCTGCCATTTTCATTCTGCCAGGCATTTTTAAATTTTTTCCCCTTAGAACCGTAAAGAATAAGCTGTTTTACTATTTCCGGCAATTTATACCAAGGAGTGGAAAGAGAAAAATCATAAGCCCTGGCTAAACTTTGGACTGTATTTAAAGTCCAGCTGTGTTGTTTTGCTTCCAAACGACCCCAGGGGGCAACCGCTCCTTCCAAAATACTTAGTTCGGGGTCTGTTATAACCTTATCCGGATCAAATTCCAGTTTATAACCTAAGCCACCACAAAGAGGACAAGCGCCAATAGGGCTGTTGAAAGAAAAGCTTTGAGGGGAAAGTTCTTCAAAACCGATATGGCAATGCGGGCAAGCATTTTGAGCTGAAAGAATTGTTTCTTGCTTTTCTTCCGGATAGTCAATTTTTACAATGCCTTCTGCAAGTTTCAAAGCTAATTCCAAAGAATCGGAAAGACGACTTTCAATTTCTTCCTTAATTACAATCCTATCAACCACTACATCTATATTATGCTTACTCTTTTTATCCAATACAATTTCTTCTTCCAAATTTCTTAATTGACCATTGATCATTACTCGCACAAAACCTTCCTGACGAAGCATTTCCAGTTCATCTTTATGTTCCCCTTTACGGTTTTGAACAATGGGAGCTAAAATTTGGAGTTTGGTGCCGGGTTTATTTTGCATTAAATGGGAAATCATCTGATCAATTGTCTGAGAACCAACCGGTCTTCCGCAATTGTAACAATATTGTTTTCCGATTCTGGCATACAAAACCCTTAAATAATCGTAAATTTCGGTAGCAGTTCCTACCGTGGAACGGGGATTTTTACTGGCTGATTTTTGCTCTATAGATATCGCAGGAGAAAGACCTTCAATATAGTCAACTTTGGGTTTTTCCATTTGGCCTAAAAATTGTCTGGCATAAGCAGAAAGGGATTCTACATATCTTCTTTGTCCTTCAGCATATAGAGTATCAAACGCTAAGGACGATTTTCCCGAACCGGATACGCCGGTAAAAACCACAAGATTATTACGCGGAATAGTTAAATCAATATTTTTCAGATTATGTTCCTGCGCACCTTTTATAATAATAGCTGTCTTCAAATTTCACCTCATCGTTAGCCAAATCTTTTTGTAGCTGACTAATTGTCAAATGAAAATCGGAAGAAAGAGGTCCTCATCGGTCACTGGAAATTCTTTTTGGGTTGGCAAGGACAGTAACCATCAGAACGAAAAAATTGAAAAATAAAACATCTTTGAATCATAATACTTAATCGCTTGTTATATAGTAGATTAAGTAACCACTCCGTAACACTTCCGTAACACTTCCGTAGTTCCGTTACGGAGTTGTTACTTGAGTGTTACTTTGTTATAAGAAGTAAAAGAGAACAGGGATTGTGCTCTGCCCATAATAGGTTTCTCCTTTTCACTATTTTACTTTTCCCCTTTTTCCGCTATAGCTATCAAATGAAGAAAGAACTTGACTAATACTTTATTTATTGATTTTAGGAATTAAAAGATTTTATATTGGAGAAATAGATGAGTAGCACCCCTCGTGGTGAACGCTTGAATATTGCTATAATCGGAAAAAGAAATGCCGGTAAAAGCAGTTTGATAAATGCTCTGGTGGGGCAGGATATTGCCATTGTATCAGCTGTTCCAGGCACAACAACAGACCCTGTTGATAAGCGTTATGAGCTCTTGCCTTTGGGTCCCGTAACTTTTTTTGACACTGCCGGAGTTGATGATACTGGTGAATTAGGCGAAAAAAGGATTAAGGCAACCCAAAAGATACTCTATCGTACAGATATCGCTATTTTCGTTTCTGACGGTAATGCCTTCAATAATGCCGAACTGAAAATGATAGAAAAGATCAGGGATATGGAACTGCCAATGCTTATTGTATTTAACAAAAAAGATATAATACCGGCAAGCCAGGAAAATATTGCCTTCTGCCAAAAATATTCTCTGCAGTATATTAGCGTTTCTTCCGTTACCAAAGAAGGTATAGATGAATGTAAAGAGAAGCTTATTCAGCTATCTCCCAAATATTTGAAAGAAAACAGAATTATTGCCGGAGACCTTGTAGAACCTAAAAACAGTGTTATTTTGGTTACTCCAATTGATACTTCTGCTCCTAAAGGACGCCTTATTTTACCGCAGGTTCAGACCTTGCGTGATTTGCTTGACCGGAACTGTCTCGTTACAGTTGTGCAGGAAACGGAGCTAAAATCCGCATTGGATAAGACAAAAGAACCCCCTTCTCTGGTAATAACCGATTCCCAGGTAATAGAAATGGTGGCAAATATTGTGCCTGAAGAAATTCCCCTAACTACTTTTTCCATCCTTTTTGCCCGCTATAAAGGTGAATTGGACATTCTTCTGGAAGGCATAAACCGCCTTAAAACACTGCAAGATGGAGATAAAATTTTGATAGCTGAGGCCTGTTCACATCATATTCAAAAAGACGATATCGGTAGGGTTAAAATCCCGAACTGGATGCAAAAATTCAGTCAAAAAAACCTGAATTTTGAGGTCTATGCGGGACACGATTTTCCTGAAAATCTGGAAGAATACGCTGTTTGTATCCATTGTGGTGGATGTATGATTACTCCGATGGAAATGAACAGAAAAATTATGGAATGCCGTAGACGCGGCGTTCCCGTTACTAATTATGGAATGACAATATCCTTGCTGAAAGGCGTTTTAGACCGAACAATTAAACCCCTTTTAAAAGCTAAGGTGAAACAAACACAATGAAAATTTCCGCTTTGCAATTTGCCCCACGTTTACTGGATAAAGAATACAACCTGAAAAAAATGAAACAGTTGCTTAGCGTACTGAAAACAGACCTGGTTGTCCTGCCTGAATTATGTAATAGTGGATATGTTTTCGCTAATAAAGAAGAGGTCTTCTCCGTTGCAGAAGAAGCAGGAAAAGGTGAGACATACTTTGCCCTAAGTGAAATAGCCAGTTGTAATAACTGTAATATAGTTTATGGATATCCTGAGCTTGATGGCAATAACCTTTACAATTCCTGTATGTTAATAATGCCTGACGGCAGATTCTATAACTATCGTAAAACCCATCTTTTTAATCGGGAAAAACTCTTTTTCAGTCCCGGAGATACCGGTTTTCAGGTTTTTACTATTTTGAATGGAGTAAAAATCGGAATGATGATCTGCTTTGACTGGCAATTTCCTGAGGCAGCCAGAACTCTTGCTCTTTTAGGAGCTCAAATAATCTGCCATCCTGCTAATTTAGTTCTGCCTTGGTGTCAACAGGCAATGAAAACCCGTTGTTTGGAAAATCGGGTATTTGCCGTAACTGCCAATCGTATAGGCACAGAAATAAATGCGGGAGAAACAGTTAGCTTTACTGGACAAAGCCAAATATTAAATACCAGAGGTGAAGTTCTTTCCTCTCTGTCAGTTAGCGAAGAAAGAACTATAACCGTAGAAATAAATCCTGAAGAAGCAAACGACAAAACCGTAACTGAACGCAATGATGCCTTTAAAGATAGAAGACCAGAGTTTTATAAATTATGAATAAAAATGAATTAAAAGCCAGAATTGACCGCTTAAGAGCCGAAATAGAACATCATAATCGGCTCTATTATACTCTTGCCAAACCCGAAATCAGCGATTATGAATATGATATGCTGGTGAAGGAATTACAGGAATTGGAAGCACAATATGCAGAAGGTGCAATTGAAGAATCACCTACTCAAAAAGTTGGAAGCGACCTTACTCCAGGCGCTAAAACCATTCCTCATAAAGTGCGGATGGCAAGTTTGGATAATGCTTATTCTTTGGAAGAGGTTTTGGCTTTCATCAATCGGACAAATAATGATTTGGGTTATGCCAGTGAATACTGTGCGGAATTAAAAATAGACGGATTTAGCATCAACCTTTATTATGAAAACGGAAATTTTATTTATGCCACAACCCGGGGTGATGGTTTAGAAGGTGAAGATGTAACAGAAAATTTTCGTTTGCTCCCGGATGTTCCTTTTACCATTGATTATAAAGGAGCCATAGAAATTAGAGGCGAAATATATATACCCGTGCAGGATTTTCTGGCGCTGAATGAATTCCGTAGAGAAAATGAATTGAAGACCTTTGCTAATCCGCGTAACGCAGCTGCTGGTTCAATTAAGCTAAAAAATAGAGAGGAAGTGAAGTCCCGTCATCTAAAAGCATTGTTTTATGCTTTGGGCTATTATGAGACACCTCTGCAGTATAAAAATGAAATTATAGATAAGCAAACCCGGTTATTGGACTTTTTGGATGAACTTGGTTTCCCAACAAGTAAAAGAACTTTATGCAAGAACTATCAGGAAGTGGAAAAATTCTGCCTGCAAATGGAACAGGAACGTTATACTATTCCCTATGATATTGATGGCATTGTGATTAAGGTTAATAGTTTGGAAGATCAGAAAAAATTGGGCTGGACGGCTAAAAGTCCCAAATGGGCAATTGCCTATAAATTTAAGCCGGAAGAAAAAGAAACCATTTTGGAATCGGTTAGTTTTCAGGTTGGCAGAACCGGTGCAGTTACTCCTGTAGCTAATCTAAAGCCGGTTTTTATTTCCGGCAGCACTGTTTCTCACGCTACTTTACATAATGCCGATGAAATAAAACGGTTGGATTTGCATTATGGCGATACTGTTTTGGTGGTTAAAAGCGGAGAAATTATCCCCAAAATCCTTTCTGTAAATGTCAGTAAACGCCCTGTAAATGCCAAACCGGTTATTTTTCCTGCAACCTGTCCTGTTTGTAATGCACCTTTACAGCGCGATGAAGATGGCAGTATAAACTACTGTCCTAATGCCAATTGCCCCGCTCAGATACAGCGTAAACTGGAACATTTTGCCTCGCGTGAAGCAATGGATATTTATGGCTTAGGCAGTTCACTAATAGCGCGTTTGATAGAAACAGGTCAGATTAAATGGATACCTGATATCTATCATCTTGATTATAATAAAATTGCAGAAATGGAAAGAATGGGGAAAAAATCTGCCGATAACTTGCAAAAAGCAATTGAAGCATCTAAAACCAAAAATTTTGACAGAGTCCTTTTCGCTCTCGGAATAAGACATATCGGCTTAATTACTGCCCGCACTCTGGCTCAACACTTTAAAAATATTGATGCTCTTATTATGGCAAAGGAAGAAGAACTCTTAAGCGTTCCCGATATTGGTTCCATTATTGCCCGGTCCCTTATCAGTTTCTTCTCCCAAAAAAGCAATCGGGAATTGATTGACTCTTTGAGAAAAGTCGGATTACAATTCACTTACATAAGCCCGCAAAGTTCTGCTATCTTAGCTGGAAAGACCTTTTTAATAACGGGAACTCTGCCCAACTATAGTAGAAAAGATATGGAAACACTGATTACTGAACACGGAGGAAAAATTTTAAGTGGAGTAAGTAAACAATTGAATTACCTTATAGTAGGTGAAAATCCCGGCTCCAAACTGGATAAGGCACGCCAACTGGGAACGGTTAAAATTATCAGTGAAGCGGAACTTTTGGATATGATAAAATGAAAATATTGAAACGCTATATCCTGAAAGAGCATATCGCACCTTTTTTTATTGCTCTGATGGTAGTTACCTTTGTGCTATTGAGCGACAGAATTATTGACTTACTGAATCTGATAATTGAGAAGAAACTGCCCTGGCAAACGGTTTTTGAGGTCTTTGGTCTTTCTCTGCCTTATATGCTTGCTCTTTCCATTCCAATGGCTGTGCTGGTAGCTACAATTCTTGCTTTTGGCAGAATGAGTGTAGATAGAGAAATTACAGCTATTAAATCCAGCGGTATAAATGTTTATTCTTTAATCGGACCTTTGGTGCTCGCTGCCTTGCTATTAACCGGATTGATGGTGTATTTTAACCATTGGTTTTTGCCCGATACTAACCATAAATTGAAAAACCTTATGTTGAAAATTGCTTACTACAAGCCAATGACAATTATCAAAGAAAAAGAATTTACCAATTTTATGGATTATACAATATATGCCAGAGAAACAACTGATAGCTTGCTGACGGATGTTTTAATCTATGATCGTAGTCAGTCACATTTTCCACGCACCATTTTTGCTAAAAGCGGTAATGTGATTCAAAAAGATAATGGCAATTCTCTCCAAATAATTTTGAATGAAGGTGAAATGCATGAACGCAACGAAAAAGAAGTCGGTAAATACCAGAAAACTACCTTCAGTCGTTATATAATTAATGTGCGTAACCTGGGCAGTAATATGGAAATGTTTGAAACTGGCTACAGAAGTGACCGGGAAATGACTTATAATCAATTGATTACAGCTATTGGAGAACACAAAAAAGAACTGCAGACAAAACAGCAGGAAATTGAAGAATTGAATAAACGCATTGAATTACTCCAAAAAAGCCCGCAGAATTTTACCCGCAATATGGAACTGCGTCGTTTACAGGCAATGCAAAAAATGGTAATTGACCGCACCCAGGAGCTGAAAGAATTAATCAACTCTTTACTAGTGGAATATCATAAAAAATTCTCTATGTCCTTTGCCATCATTATCTTTGTCCTGATTGGAATTCCCCTGGGTTTGATGACCAGAACAAGCGGAATTGGAATGTCTTTTTCCGTTTCTTCTATAATTTTCCTTGTCTATTATATTGCTCTTAATGGTGGTGAACAACTTGCCGATAAAGGATTTATGCCTCCTTTTTTAGCTATGTGGCTGGCTAACATCATATTTTTAATTTTAGCAGTTCTGCTTATAATAGGTTCCATAAAAGAGAAACGGCTTCTGGATATGCCTACTCTGATATGGAAAATTAAACATTATAGGAATAGAAAAGCTCCTGTTCCTGATGAGATTGTGCACTAAAAATGAGAATTCTTGATAAATATATCATCCGTGAATTTCTGCGCACCTACCTAATCATCTTCCTTTCTTTTGTAGCTATCTTTGTGGTTATTGATGTAATTGACAATCTTCCGCGGTTAATTCGCAATGGAGCTACCGCTCAACAGGCAACTATATACTATTTGATGAGGTTACCTTATCTGCTTGTGTTAACTTCTCCGGTTACGGTTCTGTTAGCCGGTTTGTTTATGATGAGCGCTTTATCCAAACATAATGAAAGTATCGCTATTCGTGCTGCAGGAATTAGTATAAAAAGAGCTATGCTACCTCTTTTTGGAATTGGGCTTATAATCAGTATTGTAGTTGCCGTATTTGGAGAATATGTAGTCCCTTGGGCTGAAACTACTAAAAATTATGTTTATAATGTCCAAATCAAAGGTCAGCAACCGGATGACCAAATGCTGAAAGCCCGAATCCACTATCAGGGTAAAGCTAACGATTTTTACTATTTCGGTTTCTTTGATGGCTATAAAAACAACCTAAAAATTATTGACCTTACCCGTATTGATTTTAAAAATAAACAAATAACTGAACATATAACTGCTGCCTCTGCGGACTGGAATGGTTCTCGCTGGATTTTAAAGGATTGTGATATTAGAAGATTTGCCAATGGTAAGCAGGTTTTTATGGCTCATTATCCGCAAACCGATTTAGTTATTCTGGATGTTCAGCCCCAGGATTTTATCCGCATATCTCAAAAAACACTCTCTCTCAATTTTTGGCAGTTAAAAGAATATATCAGCAGGATGAAAAAACTGGGAGATAATCCAGCAAGAGAAATTGTGGATTTAAATATGAAAATTTCCTTTCCGCTTACCAATCTCATAGTTATCTTTTTCTTCATCCCGATTGCCACTTCCAATATTCGCTCCAAAGGACGCGGCTGGATAATTATGCTCGGTTTGGTTGTCTGTTTTATCTACTTAATTGTGGTAAGGGTTTGCCAAAGTTTGGGCTACAACAGCGTTATCAATCCCTTCTGGGCTGCTTGGTTTCCTAACATCTTCTTTACTCTTTTGGGCTTGGGCTTCCTCTATAAAGCCGAAATTTAGTGTAGTCGGAGCTCGCCGAAGCTCCGCATCTTTAAACGAGGTATTGAATGGATGTAACTTTTTTAGCGGAGGATTGGCATCCTCCTGCTACACAAACATCAGAATAATAACATTCTGTAGGTCTGGCTTTATTGGCACAAGTAAAATTGCATAAGTAACAAAATCATAAAGGTACAAATAACTCCTGACTTTCAATAATTCAATTACCCTGTTTTCATTAACTCCATTGCTACAATTACTGCTTGACAAACAGCCAAGTACAAAAATTGAGGATAGAATAAATAATAGTTATGTGAGGTTAGGTTCTAAAATTAAAAATGAAAAAACCTAACTTCCTTATATAAGGAGTTTTACTTTGTTGGCAGATAACAATCGTATTGCCATTCATCCGATATTGCCGATTCCCGAAAGAGAAGAGGTCTTTTTTTACTGGAATGGACAAAAACTAAAGGCAAAAAGTGGAGAAATGATTGCCTCAGCTCTTATTGCCAATGGTATATCTATTTTTGGTCATCATCATAAAGATGGCAGTGCACAAGGTATATTTTGTGCTAATGGTCAATGTTCTCAATGCAGTGTAATAGCTAATGGCGTAGCTGTAAAGTCCTGTATGACAGCTGTTAGTGAAAATATGATTGTGCAATCGCTGGAAGGGCTACCTATCCTTCCTGCAGAAGATACACCCTTAAACTTTGAACCTCTGGAATATATTAAAACCGATGTTCTTATTATCGGTGGAGGTCCTGCAGGGCTTTCTGCTGCTATTGAACTGGGCAAACAGAATATCCAGACATTGTTGATTGACGATAAAAATGCCTTGGGAGGAAAACTTGTTTTACAAACGCATAAATTCTTTGGTTCGCAGGAAGATAGCAGTGCCGGGACAAGGGGTAATGAAATAGGCAAAAACCTTGCTGCCGAAGTAGCAAAATACAGCAGTATAGAAATCTGGCTAAATAGCACAGCTGTCTTCGTGTTCAGCGATAAAAAAGTAGGTATTTTAAAAGACGGTGTCTATAAAATAGTTGAACCCAAGCGTATTTTAAACACTGCAGGAGCAAGAGAAAAATTCTTAAGATTTCCGGGGAACAATTTAGCCAGAATTTATGGAGCAGGAGCTTTTCAGACCTTGGTAAATAGAGACCTTGTGCGTCCTACCAATCGTCTTTTTATTATTGGCGGTGGCAATGTTGGTTTAATTGCAGGTTACCATTCATTGCAAGCAGGAATTGAAGTTGTAGGTTTGGCAGAAGCAATGCCTGTTTGCGGGGGCTATAAAGTTCATTCTGATAAACTGAAACGCTTTGGAGTGCCGATTTATACTTCGCATTCTATACTTTGTGCTAATGGTAAAGAATCGGTTGAAAGCATCACTATTGCCGAAATTGATAAAAACTTTCAACCTATACCTAAAACAGAAAAGACCTTCGCCTGCGATACTATTTTAATAGCTGTGGGCTTAAATCCCTTAAATGAATTCACTTGGGAAGCAATGGATGCAGGAATTCCTGTGGAAGCTGCAGGTGATGCTTTAGAAATTGCAGAAGCAAGTTCAGCAATGTTTAACGGTAAAATTGCCGGAGTAAAAATCGCTGCAGAACTGAAAGGAAATAAAGATAACCCTATTCCGAAGGAGTGGTATGCCAAAGCAGAAGAGCTAAAGTCGCCTCCGGGAATTACAAAAAGCTATCAGACCCCGGAAAAGGAAGAAGGTGTATTCCCCGTTTTACATTGCTTGCAGGAAATTCCCTGTAATCCCTGCACAACTGTTTGTCCTACAAATAGTATCAAAACTGAGGATGGTTCACTGATGGCTGTTCCTGTTTATCAAGGTTCTTGTATTGGCTGTGGAAAATGCCTTTTGATTTGTCCCGGTTTAGCTATAACCTTAGTTGACTACCGAAAAGATAAAGAAAATCCCACAGTCAGCATTGTTTACGAAGTAACCAACTATCCTGTCCAAATAGGGGATAAAAAAATCCTGAACGATATAGATGCCAACGAATTAGGAGAATATGCCATTACCGCTGTTCAGGATTTTCCCAAACAGCATACCCAAATAGTAAAATTCCAGGTGCCTAAGGCAATTGCTAAAAAAGTAGCCGGTTTTAGAATTCAGGATGCAAGTGTCTCTGCCCCAATAGATAAACCAATTATTTTTGAAAAGACATCCGATGAGGCAATGATTTGCTTATGTGAAAGAGTCAGTGTAGGGCAAGTGCGAGCCCTTATTAAAAAAGGTATTACGGACTTAAATCTGATTAAAGCGATTACCAGAGCAGGAATGGGACCTTGTGGTTCCAAAACCTGTGAGGTTTTGATAAAGGGTTTGCTTCGTGAAGAAGGCATTCCTGAAAAGGAGGTTGTTGCCAACACCAAAAGACCTCTTTTTATAGAAATCCCTTTAGCAAAATTTCCTGACGGGAGCGTAAAATGAAGAATATCTATGACATAATTGTAATTGGAGCTGGTTCAATTGGATTGCCGACCGCTTATAATTTAGCCAAAGCGGGAATGAAGGTTTTAGTTCTGGAAGCGGAACATAGTCCCGGACAGGGAAATAACAAAAAAGCCATCGGTGGAGTACGAGCTACGCATTCCGATTTTGGTAAAATCAATGTCTGCCTTCGTTCTATTGAAATTTTGAAGAACTGGCAGGAAGAAACGGGTGAAGATATCGGCTGGCTTTCCAATGGCTATAGTTATCCTGCCTATAATGAAAAAGATGCCCAAGAATTGCAAGACCTGATGAAGATACAACATAGTTTTGGACTTAATATTAAATGGCTTAGCCCTGATGAATATAGTGAAATCGTTCCTGGTATTTTGCAAGAGGGCTTGCAGGGTTCAACTTATTCTCCGGAAGATGGTTCTTGTTCACCATTACTTGTTTCTGCTGCCTATTTTGAACATTCCCAAAAAGCAGGAGTGGAATTCCATTTTCAGGAACGAGTTACCGGCTTTGACATTAGAGCTGGCAAAATTTATAAAGTTATTACTAATAAGGGTATTTATTCCTGTGCAAAAGTGGTTAATGCAGCCGGAAGTTATGCACGCGAAATTGGCAAACTGGCTAATTTGGATTTACCCGTTTTTCCGGATAATCATGAAGCAGGGATTACTGAACCGGTAGAAAGGTTTTTTGGTCCTATGGTTATAGATATGCGTTTAGCACCAGGAAGTGCCAATTTCTATTTTTACCAGAATATTGAAGGGCAGATTGTATTTTGTATAACTCCCGAACCACCGATTGAGGGAATTGATAATCGTTCCACTTCTGTCTTTTTACCGATGTGCAGTAAAAGAATGCTGACAATTTATCCGCGTTTACGCAATTTGAAAGTGCGCAGAACCTGGAGAGGACAGTATCCTATGACTCCGGATGGCTTTCCTTTAGTAGGAATTATGCAGGAGGTGGAAAACCTTGTTAATGCAGTAGGAATGTGTGGTCAGGGCTTTATGCTTGGTCCCGGAATGGGAGAACTAGTAACCCGTATTTGTTTGGAAAGTGCTACAGATAAGGATTTGAAGATATTGGAGAGCTTTGATCCTTATCGGCAGTTTACGAGTCAGGAAGCGTTTAAATAGATTTCTATTACAAAGAGAAAAGTGAGAGTTTAGCCACTAAAGTCACCGAAAAGGAATTTTTGCAGAAGAAAGAATAGAGAGAAAGATTATTGAATAATTTCGGTGTTCTCAGTAACTTCTGTGTGCTCGGTGTAAAATAATTCCTTTTCACTTTTCACTTTTCACCGTTAACCTGTTCACTATTTCTACTATTTCTTTCGGTTCATTTACAAGGTAGTCGGGTTTATAGCTTGCCAAAAATTCAGCTGTATGAAATCCCCAGGTAACTGCAATGACTTTTAATCCGCAATTATGGGCTGCTTCAATATCTCTGATTTCATCTCCGATATAGATTACCTCATTGGTAGATATTTTATGTTTTTTTAAGCGTTTTTTAATATCTTTGGCTTTATTGAGAATGCCGGAAGTTCCTTCAATCCACAAAAAGGAATCAATTTTATGATTAGTAAGAAAGAGATGGACATTTTCCACGGTATTAGAACTTAAGAGAGCCATAGGTATCTCTTTTAAAGCAAGTTCATTTATCATTTCAACAATTCCTGCACACGGTTCAAGTTCAGAAATAAGGCGTTTGTATTCTTTAAACGCAATTGTGACGATTTTTGGTATTTTGTAAAAAGGGATTTGCATTTCTCTGGCTATTTTATGCCAGGTTAAAGAGCGAAAGTGCTGAATATCATTTTCCGTAAAGGGCGGGTAACCAAATTGAGGAGCAAGATTATTGGCAATTTTTAACCCCAGCTGAAGAGAATCTGCTATTGTGCCATCAAAATCAAACAGCAGAAAGGGTTTCATTTTCCCCTTTCCTTTTTAACACTAATTACCAGCTGGTATGCATCTTTTAAAGAAAGGGAAGATTTTAAACAAACCATATCTCTTATATCTTTTGTCTTTAGTCCCAAATCCAGGGCGCTATTTATATAATTAATAAGATCGTCTTCATTTAATTCTTCTTGTTCTTTTTCCTCTTCACCTTTAAGTTTTTGACCATCTAAAATTAGGCAAAATTCACCTTTTATAGTGAGGGACGGGTTTTTATTAATTTCTTCTAAAGTAGTATGGATATGTTCTTCGTGAAGTTTGCTTATTTCTCTGCAAATACATATTTTTCGGTTACCGCAAACCGCATAAAGTTCATTTAACAATTTCCAAATACGATGAGGTGCTTCATAGATAACTGTAGTATAAGGGTATTCCGCAATTTGTTCCAGATTTTCCCGTCTGCTTATAGGTTGCTGAGGTAAAAAACCTACAAATTGAAACTGTCTGGTAGAAAAACCGGATACACTTAAAGCAGGTAAAATTGCACTGGCTCCAGGCAAAGCAAAAACCTTTATTCCTTTAGCAATTGCTTCCTTTACAATATGTTCCGCGGGGTCACTGATGGCAGGACTTCCTGCATCAGAAACAATCATTAAATCCTTTCCAGTTTGCAGGTATTCAAAAAAATATTCTTCCCTCTGTTTTTCATTGAATTTATGAAAGCTTATCAGTTTCGGAACGGGAATTTTGTATTGTTGCAAGAGGAAAGCTGTAACTCGGGTATCTTCACAGGCAATAAGTTCCGCTTTTTTTAGCAGTTCCAGAGCTCGTAGGGTTATATCTCCTAAATTTCCTATAGGCACAGGAATAAGGTAAATATTTCCGGAGGGCATAATAAATAAAAAAAAGCTAAGTGCCGGTAAGTAAAATCCGGCACTTATAAATTAGCTGTTAAATTAAACCGAGTTCTCTGCCAATTTTCTTAAAGGCAGAAATCGTGAAATCCAAATCTTCTTTAGTGTGGGCAGCAGAAAGCTGAACCCGTATACGCGCTTTGCCTTTGGGGACAACAGGATAAACAAAGCCAATTACATAAACTCCTTCTTCTAAAAGCATATCCGCCATCTTTATAGCTAAAGGTGCTTCATAAAGCATAATAGGAACGATTGCCGTATTTCCTGGAACTATATCAAAACCCGCAGAAACCATTTCTTTCCGAAAATAACTTGCATTTTCCCAAACCTTATCTCTCAGTTCATTAGAATGAGAAAGCATTTCAAGAACCTTTAAGGTGGCACCTACTATAGAAGGAGCTAAAGTATTGGAAAACAAATAAGGTCGGCTTCTTTGGCGCAAAAGTTCAATTATTTCTTTGCGTCCGGAAGTGCAACCACCATTTGCTCCACCTAATGCTTTACCGAATGTGGTAGTTATAATATCAATTCTATCTGTAACGCCAAAATATTCCGGAGTTCCTCTTCCGTTTTTGCCAATATAACCCGTGGCATGAGAATCATCAACCATTACCAAAGAATCGTATTTATCGGCAAGATCGCAGATTTCATCCAACTTTGCCATATCTCCATCCATACTGAAAACACCGTCCGTACAAATAATACGATAAGTGCAATCCTGGCTTTCCTTTAAGGCATTTTCCAGCTCTTCCATATTGCTATGTTTATAGCGCAAGCGTTTTGCCTTGCAAAGACGAACGCCATCAATAATGGAAGCATGATTTAATTCGTCGGAAATAATTGCGCTATCTTCACCCAAAAGAGGTTCAAAAAGTCCACCATTGGCATCAAAACAGGCAGCATAAAGAATGGTATCTTCCATTCCTAAAAACTTGGACATTGCTTCTTCCAGTTGTTTATGAATTGCCTGTGTCCCGCAAATAAAACGCACGGAATTACATCCATAACCCCAATCATTCATAATATCTTGTGCAGCTTTGATTACTTCAGGATTATTACCTAACCCGAGATAATTATTAGCACAAAAGTTTAAAGCTTCTTTACCGCCTTGAACACCAATTCTTGCACCTTGGGGAGTGGTTAAAATGCGTTCTTCTTTGTAAAGTCCTTGTTCTTTGAGCTCTTTAAAGAGTTCTTGCAAATCGGATTTGATTTTTCCGTAAGCCATTTGATTCCTCACTTTATAATAAGTTTTTCTTTGTTTAACCCAAATTATAAGTTCTTTTATTTCGTCAATGGAATTTATTTTTCTTTCCCAACTCACCATCACACTATCTCACCATTTCACTTTCTAACTTAAATGATTTTACTTGACAGGATATTGCATTTAAGTATTATGTAATTATAGAGGTAATAATGCAAAAGATAATCATTATTCTATGCACTCTGGTTTGCCTCAGTTTTGGGGCTGAAGCCATTTCTATATATGAAATTCAGTTTACTGCTTCAGCAGGCAGTGACGGAACTTTTCCCTCTCCATATTTAGGTAAAACCGTATCCACAGAAGGAATTGTTACAGCTATGGATTTCAAGGAAGGCGGTTATTTTATCAGCGAAAAGTTAAATGGTCCCTGGCGGGGAATTCTTATACTGGATAGAAATCCAAAAGTTAAAAAGGGCGATTTTATAAGAGTTTCCGGCATCGTTTCCGAATTTTACGGAATGACTTGTTTACAAGATATTTCTCAAACAAAGGTCATCAGCAGTAATAATCCTCTTCCGCAACCGGTTCTTTTAACTACAGGTCAGTTATCTAATGCGGGAGAAGCAGAAGCATACGAAAGTGTTTATGTCCGTTTTTTGAATGTTACATCTGCAGGCAACAAATCTCTTAAAAATCGTTTCACAGTAACTGATGGCAGTGGCACTTGTCTTGTTTTGAATAATCAATTTGGCATAGAGCGCAATAATAAAATTGCCTTAAATGCTCAATATTCGTCTCTCACAGGAATTGTAATTTACGGCTATAGCGAATTTGCCCTTTGTCCTATTTCTACATCGGACTATGTTATCCAGCAGCCAATGTCTGTTCAGAACCGTTCCTGGGGTAGAATTAAATCCATCTACAGATAAAAAATAAACTAATGAGGTAATAACAATGAAAAAGTTTTTCAAAAAAATCCTGATTCTTGGTGGCACACTTGCCGCTGCTCATTTTGGCTTTAAGGCATATAAAAAAATTAGCGGAACTGCTAAACTTTCCAAATCATTGCCTGAATTTTTGAATAATGTTTATGGCGAAATGCCACAGGTAAATGTAAATCACACCCTAAATTCTACTCGCATTAAGGTCTTCTTCAGCCAGGAAATTCTGGATAAGCACACCGATATAGAAACTACGATTCGTGAATATATTGATGATTTTTATCCTGAAATTGCCAAGACCTCTGTAGATATCAGTATTATGCCCGCTACTGAAGAAACAGAAGATATTCCTGTTGAAGAAGAAACTGAAGAAAAAGAATAAGCCCTTATTTATCCCTGATTATTCCCAAAACCCGGTTTCTAACCAAAACCGGGTTTTTGTGTAGCTGGAGGATACCATTCCTCCGCAAAGAAAAAAATTGTGGAGCTTCAGCGAGCTCCGACTACCCGGTAAAAGGTCTGTAATTTATAGATGTTTTTTTGAGAGTTAACCTATTCGGAAATCCTAAAAGTTTCGTTTTCAGTTAGTAACTATCCAAGAAATTATTATTGCTCCCTACATCCTCTAATAATTATATAACATTTCTGTAACGACTCCGTAACGAGATAAGGGAAGTGTTACGGAAGTGTTACGGCAGTGTTACGGGGTTGACTTGGAACGAATTGATAATCAATAAATTGCGAATATACAATTTAGGGGAAATCGGAGGAGAAAATTATTCCTTCATTTAACGAGGGGATTACGCCTTCATCGCTATTATTGTGTTGCCATTCGGACTTTTAGCAAAGGGCAAAGAGCGAAGAACAAAGGGTTTTTGGTGAGGTGTCCTGAAAATAGCGGACTAAAATTAAGGAGAAAAAAATGAACAAAAATTCTAATGAAAGGATGCAAGTCCGCTACAGCGATGCCTTCAAACTGAAGGTTGTACAGGACATCGAAAAAGGAAAGTTGACAATAAGTGAGGCTCGTCGTCTTTATGAAATTAATGGTACTCACACGGTCTATCGATGGCTGCGGAAGTACGGAAAAAACGATTTAATTCAAAAAATTGTGAGGATCGAAATGAAAGACGAAAAAAGCCAACTCAAGAAAAAAGATGAACGGATCAGAGAATTGGAATCCGTTATTGCATCTTTAACTCTACATAACTTATGCTTGCAAAACTATGTAGATGTAGTGAATGAGAACATTAGTGAAGAGGAAAAAAAAACTTCACTTTCCAAGCTGTCTCCAGAGCAAAAGCAAGTGCTGATGCGACTTCTATCAAAAGCTCGATGATCAAAATCTGTAGTAACTTAGGCGTCAGTAAGTCCTGGTATTATGAAACTATGGCTAACCGGGAAAAAGTACGACAATATGAACAACAAATTGTTAATGAAGTCCAAGAAATCAGAAAGGAACATCCTGTCTACGGAACCAGAAAAATCTGGCATCAACTTGCCAGAGACGGAACCATAATTGGCCGGGATAAACTTCATAAAATCTTGCTGAAATATAATCTAACTCAACCTAAACACCGAAAAAAAGTGCGCACTACCTTTCCTGGTATGTATGAACAGGGCTTTATTAACCTAATCAAGAACCTGACCATTGACCATAAAGACCAGGTCTGGTGTACAGATATCACCTACATTTACACTACAGAGGGAATATTGTATGTTTCGGGAATAATGGATATCTTTTCCCGTAAGATAATAAGTTTCAATGTCAGTAATAACCTAAGAACAGAAGGATCGCTGGTTTGTTTGCAGAAAGCTTTAAAACAGGTAGCTAATCCTCAAGGCATCATTCACCATTCGGACCATGGCGTCCAGTATTGTTCCGGAAGATACCTGGAAGCTCTGCTTAGCAAAGGAATGCAGGTTAGTTTTACAGGACCCAATCATTGCTTTGATAATGCTAAAATGGAACGTTTCTTCAATACCCTGAAATATGAATATGGTCTCAATGCGGTAATTAAATCCAAAAAACTGGCTATCCAAATGATTAAAAATGCGGTGCAAAATTATAACTATACCCGCCTGCATGCTGCTATTAACTATATGATACCCTGTGAGTTATATGATGTGGCTTAGGATAAAGAAAAACCTAAATTGCCCTCTGAACCAATTTACTGAACAGAAAATGTGCTTGACAAAAAACCTGTCTTTGCTAATGGAAAAACAAATTCCGGCGAAACAGAAACAGGCTCTGCTGGGAAGCAACCTGCCAGGGATAACCGGGACCAATAAGGGTGTGAACAAAAGTGAGCGTAACGATTTAGTTATGCTCACACCCGTTTGGGGCATGCATAAGAAAATCCCAAACCAGTATCCTCTGCGTACCTTGCTAAACCTTAAAAATAGCGAATTACACAAACCGATAAATGGCGCTTTATACCCAATATTCTTGTCTTATATTGGCTTAATATTGTTAACATATAATAATCAAGATCGATTACAAAATATTATGTGCCATTTATCTCAAAATTTAAAAATGAAAAAACCCAAAAAACAGTCCGCCATTTTAGGACTTGACATGGGTCATTTTTAAAAAGAGGTAGATGGGAACACCAATCTTCCAATGTTACTTTTCCTGTTTTTAAGGAATCTTATCCTTCTAAACCCCTTCAACTTTCTAAACTTTGTAATCCCTTTTTCCAACCTGCGTTTTAAATAATTGTAAATCCGTTATAATCGGTAAAATTCGTGTTCTTTTCTTTTATCTTTGTTATCTGTGAAATCTGTGAGGATTATTCTACAGTAACGCTTTTAGCTAAGTTTCGGGGTTGATCAACATTCAAACCCTTTAAATCAGCTACATTATATGCCAGCAACTGTAAAGGAATAACGGTTAAAAGGGGTTGCAGATTAGTTAAGGTATCGGGAATATAAATTACATTTTCAGATATTTTAGATAGCTCTGTATCGCCTTCGGTAGCGATAGTTATCAACCGTCCTTTCCGAGCCCGAACTTCCTGTAAATTGGAATAAATTTTATCGTAGAGGGGATCTTTTGTGGCAATAGCGATCACAGGCATATTTTCATCTATTAAGGCAATAGGACCATGTTTCATTTCTGCGGCGGGATAGCCCTCAGAATGGATATAAGATATTTCTTTCAATTTCAGTGCTCCTTCCATTGCCACAGGATAATTTATTCCCCTTCCCAGATACAGTGCATTTTTGTAGTCCTTAATAGTATCGGCGATATTCCGAATGTATTCATTAAGTGCCAATATTTTTTCAACTTTGGAAGGGATATTTTCCAGTTCCGAAATATATTCCATTCCTTTAACGGTAGAGAGATAATTCATTCGTCCCAATAAAATTGCCAGCAAGGTCATAATCGTAACTTGCGAAGTAAATGCTTTAGTACTGGCAACTCCAATTTCACTACCCGCATGGATATAAGTTCCGCCATCGCTTTCTCTGGCTATTGTACTACCGACTACATTGGTTATGGCTAACACTCTGGCACCCTTCGCTTTGGCTTCTCTTAAAGCTCCAAGGGTATCTGCTGTTTCTCCTGACTGGCTGATTACAAAGACCAAAGTGTCTTCTGGAATGATAGGATTCCGATAGCGATATTCTGAGGCATATTCTGCAAAAACAGGTATGCGAGCTATATCTTCAATAATATATTTACCTATTAAAGCAGCGTGAAATGAAGTCCCACAAGCAACTAAATGAATTTGTTTTATTTTTCTCAATTCAAAATTGGGAATTCCCAACCCCCCTAAACGCGCTGTTCCCAAATGTTGATTTATTCTGCCGCGAAAAGCATTTTCAATAGTTACCGGTTGTTCAAAAATTTCTTTCAGCATAAAGTGCTTAAAATCACCTTTTTCAATAGCGCTAATATCCCAGTCCACCACTGAAATTTCGGGCTTTACACTGCGTTTATCCAAGGTCGTAATTTCAAAACCATCAGCTTTAACAACGCATAATTCATCATCCTGTAAGTAAATAACTCGCTTTGTATGAATAATTATAGCATTCACATCGCTGGTTATAAAATGTTCATTTTCACCAATACCAATAATAAGAGGACTACCTTTACGCACGGCAATCAGCTTATCCGGCTCTTTTAAAGACATAACTACAAGCCCGTAAGTGCCTTCAACTTTTGTCATAGCAGAGCGAACAGCATCTTCCAAAGTTGGTTCACTTAAAAGAAACTGTTCAATAAGATGGACAATAACTTCAGTATCAGTTTCGCTTATAAAAGTATGACCCAATTCTAATAATTTATCTCTCAAGAGCTTATAATTCTCAATAATACCATTATGGACAATAGCAATTTCACCTTTACAATCCAAATGTGGATGAGCATTTACTTCATTTGGTTCTCCATGCGTTGCCCATCTGGTATGTGCAATGGCTAAATTGCCGGTGCATTTATTGGGTTCTGGCAAACAGCGTTCCAGTTCAATAATTTTGCCTGCTCGTTTATAAACCTGTAATTCGCCATCATGAATAAGAGCACATCCGGAACTATCATATCCTCTATACTCCAATCTTTTTAGTGCTTCAACAACAATAGGAAGTGCATTACGATGACCTATGTAACCAACTATTCCACACATTTATCTTCTCCTTTGGCAGTAACTTTATGAAATGCATAAAGAGATAAACAAAATATAATCAAAGCCGGAACAATTAGCCAATAATTTAGATTTTCTCCATCTTTGGCTATAAATTTTACCCATCCGGTATTGCTGTAAGTTACCAGAACAAAAGCCATTCCGTTAATTATAATATGCGAAAACATACTGGTATAAATTGAGCCGGAACGGATAGCCAGATAACCTAATAACAATCCCAAAAGCAAAACAGGCACAAAACGAAAAGGATCAAGATGATAGGCAGCAAAAAGAATTGCGCTGATTACAACAGCCCAGCGCACTGAATACTTTTCAAAAAAGCGGATTATAAATCCCCGAAATAGCAGTTCTTCACAGATTCCAGGCAATAAAGCTATTGCCATAAAAACCTTCCAAGGGGTTTCATTCATTTTATATAATTGGGAAAGTGCTTCCAGATATTTTTCCGGAAAGGGAAAAACGATATTAATCAACTGCGAAATTATAGACACAATTATTTGGGCAGAAACAGCTATAAAAGGAATTAAGAGAAAGCTATTCCAATTCGGGTTTTTTAATCGTAAAACTTCTTTGGGCTTTAGGCGTAAAAACCTTAAAATTAACAAAACCGGTAATGCAATGATTATAATTTCGGTTTGAATCAGCCCGCTGAAAAGGTCTTTTGTCTGCCAGTAACTGCCAAGATAATATAACACAATTAAAGCAATAGAAAAATAGAGAATTCCATTGTAGGGATTAAAAAAGGTTTTGGGCTTTCTCTTAAAAACTTTCAAACCACCGCTTTCTTCTTCTGTCCTAAAGAGAACTGATTCCGTGTTAAACAGCTTTATCGTAATAATAATAGCAATAACATCCAATACAACAGTGCTGAAAATAGTTAAAAGTATTTGAGAAATAGTAAATTCATTGATCAAAACACCTTTAAACAGCAGAGCAATATTAACAATAGGAATTAAAGCCATCAGATTGTTTATTTCAATTGCCGGAAAGAAACTTACCATTCCCAAAAGCATTGCTATTATCAATAAGGGCTGTTCATAACTTCTTGCCTCTTTGATATTCCTGCTGAAAGTGGAAATGGATAACAGAATAGCGGCAAATAAAGTTGCTAAAGGAATCATAGCTATCAGCAAAATCAATATAGCATTAAGTGGTAAGGAAACCCCTGCCATTTCTGTGCTTTGATTAGCTAACATAAATTTTAGGGAAAAACTGATACTGAAAAGGTTTATTATCATATTCAACATTGCCAGGGTAATGATCGTTAAATATTTACCACAAACAATTTCTAAACGCCCTACTGAAGACACAAGCAAGGTCTCCAATGTTTTTCTTTCTTTTTCTCCCGCTACCAAATCCGCAGCTACAATAGATGCACCCGCGAATAACATCATAATAACAATATATGGTAAAAACATACCCAAGAGCATACCCATTTTCTTTTGCGCACTGGAAGTATCGCGTTCCCGAATATCAATCAGGTTCAAAAAATCCGGACTGATACCAAAACTCTGTAACAACTCTTTCTGCAATTCCTTTTCCGTTTTAGAAAGTTGTTCGGAAAGCTTGTTAAAGACCATTCTGCTTTGCTCTTTGGATTTGTCATATTGAATATAAACCTTGAAAAATTGCGTTCCGTCACTGCCCAGAGAATCACGAATGGTAACGATGCACTGAATATCTTTATCTTCATAAAGCCGGGAAGTAGTTTCGCTGTATGGTATAATGGTATAATTTTTAATCTTCGTTAAATCCTGAATCAATTGACGGGATATACTATTATTTACGCTATCTTGAACGGCAACAGTAGCTCCTCTTTCTTCCAGTGATTTGGTTTGACGGATCATTATTGAATTAAAACCGACAATGATTAAAGGATATAAAATAATAGGAAGGATGAAAGTAGTAAAAATGGTTCTTTTATCACGCAGAACTTCCATCAGCTCTTTTCTGTAAATTACCAACGAGTGTTTAAAATTCATTTGCTCTCAACTCCGTTTCATCGGTGTATTGATTGATGTAATAAACAAAAATATCATCCAGATCAGTTTGAGAAGATGTATTGCGTAAATCCTCCAGAGTGCCGTCCGCTAAAATTTTCCCTTTATGAATCAGCACGATTCTATCAGCCAACCGTTCCGCTTCTCTCATAATGTGTGTAGAAAATAAAACACATTTCCCGCGCTTTTTACAATCCCGCATAAAAGAGATAATATTTCTGGAGGTTAAAATATCCAAGCCAGCTGTTGGCTCGTCAAAAATCATTACCGGAGGATAATGAATAATAGAACGCACAATAGACACCTTTTGTTTCATCCCGGAGGACAAAAATTCTATCTTTTTATCCAGAAATTCATTCATATCCAGTAAAGTAGCCATTTCGCTGATCCGCTGTTTGATAATATTGTCTGCAATACTGTAAAGACGACCGAAATAAGTAATAAACTCCCTTCCGCTTAAGCGATCATAAAGTCCTGTATCACCAGAAAGAAAACCAATATTTTCTCTCACTTTATTAGGATGTTTTTTAATATCCCAACCCTGAATTTCAGCTGTTCCTTCCGAGGGCTGAAAAATAGTGGAAAGAACACGCATTGTGGTTGTTTTTCCAGCTCCGTTAACACCTAAAAGACAAACAATTTCCCCGTCACCAGCTGTAAAATTTATTTTATCTACAGCATAAAAGTTTGTTCCGTCTTTTTTGGTAAAGACCTTGCTTAAGTTTTCTACTTTGATCATACACTTTCCCCTTATCAGATTACTAAAGCACAATTTTGCAAGGTTAAATTTCTGTCGAGGTTTTTTATTTCCTTTTCGGTAAAGAAATATCGCTAACTAATATAAGTTCCACATTCAAAATTCAGTTATATAGGTAAAAAAATATCCGAATTCCTACTTTTGTGGGAAGGACAAAAGAATTTTACAAAAAGGAAATTGATATAAAAACCAAATAAAGCTTGACTATTTAGCTTTATTTAGCTTTAAGGGGAAAAATTGGGGATAGATGAAATATGAAAGAAAAGGCAACTCTCATTTTAGGTGGCGGTTCTGCATTGGGTTTAGCTCATATTGGCGTTTTAAGTGTTTTAGAAGAACAATATGAAATAACCGGTATAATAGGTTCCAGTATGGGAAGCATAATAGGTGGTTTATATTCCTCGGGGCTCAATTCTGAGGAGATATATAAGATTGCTAAAAGTTTCAAAAATACAAGGATATTTTCTCCGCTAAATTTAGACCGAACCATACAAGGCATTTTTGATGGCAAGTCATTACTGAAAGCGTTTTTGAAATGGACAGAAGGCAAAAAAATAGAAGAGGGCAGAATACCTTTTATTGCTTGTGCTTACGATTTAATCAGTAAAAGCACCGTTCTTTTTAATAAAGGACTTTATGCTGATGCAATGAGAGCTTCTACTTCCTTGCCTGTTCTTTTTGCTCCTTACAAATTTAAGCAGTATCTTTTTATTGACGGGGGAATTGAACATCCTCTACCATTAGCTTTTTCTTCTGTGCTTTCCCAAGATAAAGTTATTGCGGTTAATGTTTTGCCGGAAGCCCAAAAAAGTGCCTGCTTTATCAATCTGGAAAGTGATGAAATAACCAAATCCAAGCGTTTAGGTAGAACTGAAGTAATCTTTAATGCAGTTTTACAAAATCAGGCATATCTGGCAATTCGTGATATAGCAGCCTTTAGTCCTGATATTGTAATTGAAGCAGGAATGGCAGATGGTCATCCTTTTGCATTTCATAAGGCAAGGGACTTTTATAATTATGGTCGCAAACAAACAATAGAAACCCTTGCCAATTACAAAGAACCAAGGTTTATAACTGCAATCCGAAAGCACTACCGTAATTTAATCCGCTATCTACCCAATTTAAACATCCCTGTTAAAGATAATACTTGACGGAAAATGGCAGGCATAAAATTATAGTAATTATAGATTAAGAATAAAAACGCAGTCCTCAGAACTGCACAATCAGAGAAGAAAAAATAGAGGCAAAAATCCCATATCAAAATACAAGCGAGGAGTTCTGTTATGAATGAAATCATCAAAATTCTATCCAAGGTAGATGGTGGTAATGTTTTGGACGCAGCAACCGGAAAAGGCGACTTTATTACAACCCTCAAACAACATCTGAAATCTTACACCCAAATTATTGGAGTTGATTCCTCGCAACGCTGTGTGGATTATGCCCAGAAAATATTCCCGGAAAACAATATAGAAATTTTCCGTATGAATTTGGAAGATATGCAGTTTGAAGATAACTACTTTGATATGGTCTGTATGTCTGATGCCTTACACCATATTAAAAACAGGGAAAAAGTTCTAAATGAAATGATAAGAGTTTTAAAACCTGAGGGTTTGATGTTAATTACGGAAATGTATTGTGACGGCAAACAGACCCCTGCTCAGGAAACACATATTATAATGCATCATTGGGTTGCCTCGGTAGACCGCCTTTTAGGAACTTACCATCAAAAGACATTTACCCGCAAAGAACTGCAGGATATAATTAAAAAAATGCCCCTGAAAAAAGTTCAGATAACGGATTTCTATGTTCCTGTAGATGATCCCAGCAAAAATTGTCCTACTTTGTTGCGTAACTGTCAGGAAATTATTAAACGTCTGCAGACAATGGAAAACACGGAAGCATTAATTAAAGAAGGACAGGAATTGATGCAACGCATTAAAGATATCGGTTATGCCAGTGCTTGTCGTTTGGCTATCACCGGTTACAAAAAAAGTAATTATAATGCTATAACGAATAGCTGATAAAGGAGATAACGAATGCTGTTTGAAGAAGATCTGTTTAGCTTGAATCAACTTCAACTAATTCGCCTGGCAAAAAAAATTGGTTTGCCTGGCTATACACAATATAAAGGAACGGAACTAATCTTTAAGATGCTGGAATTTCAGGCAGCTCAAGAAGGGCTTGCTTTTGTAACGGGCTGTCTGGAAATTATGGAAGATGGTTTCGGCTTCTTACGCTTTCCCCAAAATAACTATACTGCAGGTCGCGATGATGTATATGTATCGCTAACGCAGATAAAACGCTTCGGACTTAAAACCGGAAATATGGTCAGTGGTCCTGTCCGCAGTCCCAAAGAAGGAGAAAAATATTATGCTCTTTTAAGGGTGGAATCAGTTAATAATATGGCTCCTGACTGTATGCAGAATTTGCGTCCTTTTGATGAACTTACCCCTTATTATCCTACAGAACGATTAAATCTGGAATTTGATCCTGATAATTACAGCACCAGAATAATAAATCTTTTTACGCCCATTGGAAAAGGACAGCGTGGTTTAATTGTGGCAGCTCCCCGAACAGGGAAAACAACTTTACTGCAAGATACAGCAAATGCTATTTTAAGTAATCATCCTGAAGTTTATCTCATTGTTTTACTGGTTGATGAACGCCCTGAAGAAGTTACCGAAATGAAAAAAATCCTTAAACCCGGAAGCAGGGAAGTTATTAGTTCCACCTTTGATGAGTCCCCCAAAAATCATTCCGCAGTTAGCGAAATGGTTTTGGAAAAAGCGAAAAGAATGGTAGAACTGCATCAGGATGTAGTTATTGTTTTGGATAGTATCACTCGTCTGGCAAGAGCATACAATAATATAACCCCTTCCAGCGGAAAGGTTTTAAGTGGTGGAATTGATGCCAACGGATTAATTAAGCCCAAAAAGTTCTTCGGTTCTGCTCGTAAAACTGAAGAAGCAGGTAGCTTAACTATTATTGCCACCGCTTTAATTGATACTGGCAGTAAGATGGACCAGGTTATCTTTGAAGAATTTAAGGGCACAGGTAATATGGAACTGGTTTTAGACCGCACTATCAGTGATATGAGATTGTATCCAGCAATTGACCTTGTGAAAAGTGGAACCCGACGTGAAGAATTACTTTTAACGCAAAATGAGCTGAACCGGATGTATGTGTTGCGTAAATATTTAAAGACCATTTCACCGATTCAGGGTATAGAGACATTGCGGAAAAAGATGCAGGCAACCCAAACCAACGAAGAATTACTAAATTCAATGAGCAATTGATGCTTAAAAGTCCCTTTCCAGCTGTTAAGCAAGTTTTCCTTTTCATTTTGCTGACGGGATTATGTTGTTTTGCTTTTGCCGCAGTTAGAAAGGAATTTCAAGATTTAGACAAACTATATAACAGTGGAAAATTAGATGAGCTATCCGCCAACATTAGCACCCTGAAACCTGTTAATGATGAAGAGCGTGCCTGTTTGGGCTTTTATAATGCTTTGCTGAAAGTGAAAATTGAAGATGCCATATCGGCACATCAGTGGTTAATAGAAAAATTCCCCAAAAGTCCTTATGCTCAGAAATCTCTCTTGGAACTGGGAAAAATATTTATCCTTGACCGCAAAATTGAAGAAGCAACCTTATATTTAAGGCGCATCACTTCTCCCGAAATCATAGAACGCTTTTATTGGCTTGGTTTATGTGCCTGGTGGAATGATGATTATGCAAATGCCATCAGTAATTGTGAAAATTATTTGCGATTAGCACCTCGCGGTGAATTTGCCGAGAAATCATATTATCTGATTGCAGAATGTTATCTGGAACAAAAAAAAGCATACAGCGCAGTTGCTACTTTACTAAAATTGCAAAATGCCAAGCTTCCCGAAATGGATGAACAATATTTCTATTACCGTTTGGGATATGCCTATGAACTTTCCGATAAACCAATTGATGCCATAACTGCCTATCGTAAGGGCTATGAACAAGACCCCTATTCACAGGTTGCCTATCAAATTGAAGACCGTATTTTAGAGCTAAAAAGCAGTAAACCGAATATAGATATTAGTTTCCTTTACCCTTATTCACCTTTGCAAGTTACTATTGTGCAAGAAGAACAGCCGGATACATTAAAGACAAGTGTTACTACTGATTCCAAGTCCTCCTCTTCATCTACTGCAAAACAGATAGAGGTAAAACAGGATACTCCGGTTAAATTAAAAGAAAAGCCCAAAGAAGGTTACTGGTTGCAAGCAGGAAGGTTTTCTGTAGAAAGCAATGCTAATCGTTTAGTAATAAATATCCGTCTGCTCAATATACCGGCTGCCTATTATGAAGATGTAAGCGGGGGGAAAAAAAGCTGGGTTGTTGTTTGCGGTTCTTTTCCAGATAGAGCTAAAGCAGAAGAAGCAAAAGAACTTTTGGCAACAAATAATATCAATTCTTTTATTACGGCATACTAAAAGTGGACGATAACAAGCTTACTCCAATGCTGAAACAGTATTATGCTGTGAAAGAAAAGCATCCGGATAAGCTCATTCTTTTTCGGATGGGTGATTTTTATGAAACATTTTTTGAGGATGCGCACACAGCATCCAGAATTTTGAATATAACTCTCACTACGCGGAATAAGAATGACGAAAATCCTGTTCCTTTAGCCGGTTTTCCCTATCACGCTTTAAATACATATTTAGATAAGCTGATTAAAGCTGGGCTGAAAATTGCCATTTGTGAACAAACGGAAGACCCCAAAAAGGCAATTGGACTGGTAAAGCGTGAAGTAACTGAAATTATAACTCCCGGTGCTGTATTAGACCAATCCTTTCTGGAAGGTAATGCCAATGTTTTTTTAGCTTCCTTATATTATAATGATCCTCAGAAGAAAATTGGCTTAGCACATTTGGATATTTCTACCGGTGATTTTCTTTTTACGGAACTGGATAAAGAAGAACTGGTAAATGAATTACAAAGATTTAGGGCTGCCGAATTAATTGTAGACAGCACCCAAGCGGAGGAATTTGTTAAAACCCTGCCTTTAGAGACCTTGCCTACGATTACTGTTTTTGACAGCTGGCAGTTTCAACCCCAAGAAGCAACTGCAACTTTAAAAAAACATTTTGGAGTTACCACTTTAGAACCCTACGGAGCTCATAATAAACTTTTGGGAGCCACAGCAGCAGGTGCAGCATTAGCTTATGTGCAAGGACTTTACAATACTCCCTTTAATCACATTTCTTCATTAAGATATTATTCCCTTTCCCAATATATGCAGCTGGATGAAATCAGCAGAAGAAATCTGGAACTGGTTCGTTCAATACGCTATGGCACAAAATATGGCAGTTTACTTTCGGTTATAGACCAAACAATGACCCCAATGGGTTCGCGGCTTTTACAGCAATGGCTGTTGCATCCTCTTTTAGACATCAAGGAAATCACTTTTAGGCAGGATATCATTCAGTCCTTTATTGATAAAAGCAGCCATTTAAAAGAACTGCGTTTAATCTTAAAGGAAATTGGAGATATTACCCGTTTGGTTACCCGTTTGGGCTCTTTAAGAATAAACCCCAGAGAACTTATTGCTCTAAAGTCCTATTTGTATTCCGCCAGAAACCTGCAAACTAAACTAAGCACTTTTGAACATCCCCAATTTGCTGTCTGGCAACACAATATGGGTAGTTTTGAGGATATTATAGCACTCATTGAAAAAGCTATTAACGATAATCCACCTGTTTCTATAACCGAAGGCGGAATTTTTGCCAAGGGCTATAATCCTGAACTGGATGAGCTGATGGATATTATTTATGATGGTAAAAGCTGGATAGCTCGTTTGGAAGAAGATGAACGCCGGAAAACGGGTATTAATAATTTGAAAGTTGGTTATAATCGTGTTTTTGGCTATTATATAGAAGTGAGTTCTGCCAACAAAAATAAAGTGCCGGATTATTATATTCCCAAACAAACATTGACCAATAGTGAACGCTTTATTTCACCACGCTTAAAGGAATTTGAGGCAAAAGTGCTTTCTTCGGAAGAGAAGATTAAGAATTTGGAATATGAACTGTTTAAAGAACTGCGTCAAAACTTAGCTGAATCCTTACCTCGTTTTCAACAATTGAGCGAAGTTATTGCCGAATTGGATGTTCTTTCTTCTTTGGCATTTCTTGCCTGGCAGAATCAATATTCCCGTCCCGTTTTTACCGAAAGCCGGGAATTGCATATTATAGATGGCAGGCATCCCGTTATTGAGAAACTGATGGAAAGCGATAAATTCATTCCAAATGACACACATCTGGATTATCCAGAAACCAGTATTGCTATTATTACAGGACCCAATATGGCAGGAAAATCAACCTATTTAAGACAAGTTGGTTTGCTGGTTATTTTAGCTCAAATGGGAAGTTTTGTACCGGCAAGTAAAATGACCCTGCCTGTTTTTGATCGTGTTTTTACCAGAGTTGGAGCTTCCGATAATCTGGCTCAAGGTCAAAGCACTTTTTTAGTGGAAATGATAGAAACCGCTAATATTCTGCATTCTGCCACTTCTAATTCCCTTATTTTACTGGATGAAATTGGCAGAGGAACTTCTACTTTTGATGGCTTATCCTTAGCTTGGGCTATTATTGAATATATTCAAAAATACAAACATTCTTTAACCCTTTTTGCTACTCATTATCATGAGCTAACAGAACTGGAAAATCTTTATCCGGATATAAAAAATTACAATGTAGCCGTAAAGCAATGGAATGAAGAAATGATTTTTATTCGTAAAATTGAACGCGGTGGGGCAGACCAGAGTTACGGAATACAGGTTGCCCGTTTAGCAGGAATTCCCGAAAAAGTTATCCGTCGAGCCAAAGAAATCTTAAAAAACCTGGAAGAGCATGAAATCAGTCCTCAGGGTTTAACTGCAACCATCCGTAAGAAATTAGTGCGGGATGTTCCTCAGATTGATATTTTTGAGATTTTAGCCGATAAAGCCAGTGAAAACGATCCCATAATAAATGAAATCAAGGAGATTGATTTGAATAAACTTTCTCCTATAGAGGCATTTCAATATCTGCAAAAGATTCAAAATCAACTTTTAGGAGAAAAATGAACAAGCTTCCTACATTTATTGTTATTACCCTGCTGGGTTTATTTTTCCTTGTTTCCTGCGCTACAAATTCCTCTTCCGTGGCAGGAAGCGTGAATGGAACAGAGATTTCTCTGGAGGATTTTTTTAATTCCTACCGTGGGCATTATGCTATTTTTGGTTATCAGACAGGACGCACTCCCACAAAGGAAGAAAAGGAAAAATTGCATAATGAGACCTGGCGTGATATCACCAAAGCAATAATTCTGCAGGATTATTATAAAAAGTATAACATTTCTGCCAGTGTTGCAGAAGTTCTGGATACACTTTCTAATTCCATTCCCGAGCATATAATGAAGTCCCCTCGCTTTCAGGTTAATGGCAAATTTGACAAAAAGTTGTATCTGCAATCGCTGATGACCGATCAACCGGAAAATTTAGCTGCCTTAAGAAAACACTATCAGGAAAATGTTATTCCTATTCTAAAACTGCAAAAGGTGCTGATAGAAGAGGAAATGCTCAGTTCCAAAATCCGCAAACAGGTAGAACAGATTATTGCCAGTAATGCAGATTTGGAGCTCTATATTTTTGCTCCCTCCCAATTAGAAATTTCTTTATCCGATGCAGAAATCAGTGCTTGGTATCAAACTAATTTAGAGCAATTTCGTTTATGGCAGTTTTATCGTTTGGGCTATTGTTCCATTCCGGTTATTCCGGACAGCACAGAACTCTCTGATGCCAAAAATACTGCTGAATTTATTCGGAATGAACTTGCCCGGGGAATTGAAATTAAGGATATTATCGCTAATCTGGAAAACAAAAATTCTCTGGTAAGTTTTATTGATAACGGCTATCAAAAAACGGAAGAATTACCTTGGGAAGTTCAAAATGCTCTGTCAGGACTGGAAAATGGAAGGTGCAGTGAACCCCTGCCTTATGAAAAGGGCTGGATTATGTATCAAAAAATACAGAGCACCAAGACCCTTACTTTGTATAATACCATTTTTGTGCAAGCATTGCCTAAAACAGCAAGTTTATTAGCTCCAGAAATACAAGCGCAACAAATTATGAAACTGGCATTAAATATAGGCCTTCAGCAAGCAGCAGATGAATTTGGCATTAGTTATACTTTAACTCCCGCTATGAGCCCGGATTCCTTAATTGTTCCTGCCAATGATATTAAAGGAAAATTGATGAAATATCTGGAAATTGCTAATAGCGGAGATATTATAGAGCCCTTATATTCAGCAGAGTTATCTGCCTGGCTTATCTTTGAAGTAGTGGAAAAACAAAGTAAAGAGTATCTTCCCTTGGAAGAAGTAAAACCGCAAATCGTGCAAATATTAAGTAAGGAACGCAGAAAAGACCAAAATAAGCAGATTGTAGAGCGGTGGCTTATCAATCAGAATATACCTGCAAATTATCAATGGGAAAAACTGGAACAAGTAACCATAGATTCCCTTTGGCAGGGAAAACCACTTACCAGGATATATTATCAGGCAGTTAAAGCATATCTGGAAAAGGCAAATCCTCCGCAAATAACGGAGGGTGAGGTTATTATAGTTCCCAAAGTAACAGCTTTTCGTCCGCAAAAAACAAAAATCAGTCCGGAACGCATTAAAACCATTTATACGCAAAACTTACCGGAGGATTGGTTTAATTCCTGGATGGAGGAGCAAGTTAAAAAAGCAAAGGTAGTTATCAATACTAAACCATGACTTGCTTTTCTTCCCAAAATCATTATCTTTTTATGCAGGAAGCAATAGCGGAAGCGAAAAAAGCTTTTGCCGAAGATGAAATACCTGTGGGTGCACTGCTGGTTAAAAATAACACTATAATATTAAAGGAACATAATCGTAGCCAGCAGTTAGCCAATCCTTTAGCGCATTGTGAAAAACTCCTTATTGACAAAATTTTAACTTCAGAGCCCGGGTTTTTATACGATTATACGCTGTATGTAACCTTAGAACCCTGTTTGATGTGCGCAGGAATGATTATTTTAAGTAAAATAGGAACCGTTGTATATGGAGCCAAAGATCCGAAAACCGGTGTTGTTGGCTCGTTGTATAATGTGCTGAATGATAAAAGTTTCAATCATCATCCTGTAGTTATTGGCGGAATTCTGGAACAAGAATGTTCCTTCCTACTGGAGGAATTTTTCCGCAAAAAAAGAACTTTATAAAATAAAGAGGAGAGTTGCCGGAGTGGTTGAACGGGACGGTCTCGAAAACCGTTGTACCTTTTTTACAGGTACCCAGGGTTCGAATCCCTGACTCTCCGCCAGTTGATAAAGGAAATGAAAAATGATACATAAGGATTATTTATGGGCTGATGCCAATATTCCGCTTATTTCCTGTGACCGCTTAAGAGATGAACTTCTTATTTACAATTTGGATGAATCAGCCACAGCTAATCTGATTGACCAGTTTGAAAAATTGACTGGTAAGACAATAGATAAATTTTACAAAATAGAGGAACTTTCCGGAGGGCAGAAAGTTATTTTGATGGCACTTTTGGCAATATACTCTCCTGCACCTAAAATCCGTTTTGTGAATTTGCTGAATGCGCTTGATCCCAAACGCCGCGATGCAATTCAAAGCTTGATTCGGAATAGCGGAAAGGATATTATTCTGGACGAAAGCGGATGATTAAAATTGCACCAGGGATAGTTTCTTGCTGGCAGGATTTTAGTTTGCTGATTGAGCAGGAGCTTTTTTTTCTGCCTGAAAATATCTATTATCTACAAGGTGAAAACGGCAGTGGCAAAAGTTCTTTTATAAAACATTCCTTGCTTCCCGTTTTGGAAACCCAAAGGAATTTGTTCTATTTTCTCTATTTTCAGCAACTTTTTCATTTGCAGGGCTATGCTATTAAGTCCCATTCCGCATTTTATCAGCCGGAATTGAAACTGAAAAGCGAATGGGATTGTATTCAATATCTACTGCATAATCTCTCCGAAATATATGCTATTGAATCTAAACCGGTTTATTGCATTGTAGATGAAAACCGGTATTTAGCAGAAGTATATCACTATTTGAAAGAGAGTAGTATCCCTTTTTGTCTCATTTTTTGTGAACATTCTTCTTTTTCTATTGCCGAAGAAGTTAACATCATCAATTTTCAGTTGCTTACACCAAATCAGAGTCGTGTTTATGAAACCACAATATAGATTACTGTTGGTCTCTTTAGCTCTAATTGTGTTTTTTGTTTTCTTCTGCCTTATTTATCTGGAGAATATCCCTGTGCAATTAGTTGTCTTGGGAGTTGTATTATTGCTTAGTGCTTGGACTTTTAAGCTAAAGGGACTTTTAAAGAAACTTTATCACTTCTTGCCTTTTATTTTACTGCTTTTCGGGGTTTATTTTATTTTTGCCCTTTTTCAGATTGGGCAAAACAAGGATTACTGGATTCATTACGGTATTACGCGAACTACATTACTTATCAGCAGTTTAATGTTTATCCAGGTATTAATCACTTGGCTGAAAATAGACACCTTTCTGGATTTTCCTTTGGGAATAGAAAAATTGAAGTATATTATTTTAGGTAAAATGCTTTATAAAATTGCCTTTTCTTCTTATTCCGAGTTATGCCTTTTTGTAGATTCCATTCCTGCTGAGCAAGCGAGTAAAATTACTCTGAAAAAAAAGTTTCGTAAACGCCTGATTGTTCTTTTAGCACTTATTACTTATGTAATTAATGAGGCAACACTGAAAGGAGAAATGATTGATGAACGCATCTGGCATTGTCACCAAGTTCCGAAGTAATTTTGCCTAAATAGATGAATAAAAAGGAGATAAAATGAAATGGTATCTTATAGTTGGACTTACCGTTATGGTTATGATCGCTACGGTTCTGGTAAGAATTCCTGTTCCAGGAGGTGGCTATTTTAATTTAGGAGATGTAGTTATTATCTTTAGTGGACTTTTTGGTGGCTGGAAAGCAGGTTTAATTGCAGGAGGAATTGGTTCGGCTCTTGCAGATTTAATCGGTTTTCCTGTTTTTGCCCCTATAACGCTTATTGTTAAAGGGCTGGAAGGATTGGTTGCCGGATTGGCAAAACCCGCTATAAAATGGCAGATTTATTTTTTCCCGGCAATAGCAGTTATAATTATGATTGCCGGTTATTTTTTGGGTTGCTGGCTTTTTCCTAATCTGGGATTGGCAGTAGCTATAGCCGATTTGCCGGTCAATATTATTCAGGCAGTTGCAGGTTATATTGGAGGTATTGCCTTACATCTTGCTTACACCAAAATTTCCAGTACTTAGCATTTCCGAGTGCATTATTCAGGTTTATGTCTTTTTTTTGAGTTCTGTAGGAACGACAGATATTAACAACGGGTTTTAACCCGGTGAAAAAGAACCCAGGATATTCTTTTCTTCATCTTCCGAAAAAAAGTTCCGTAGGAACGACAGATATTAATGACGGGTTTTAACCCGGCGATCAGGAAAGTTTTATATATCTTATCTCTTTTTTTAAGAATGAGTTCCGTAGGAACGACAGATACTAACAACGGGTTTTAACCCGGTGAAAAAGAACCCAGGATATTCTTTTCTTCATTTTCCGAAAAAAAGTTCCGTAGGAACGACAGATATTAACAACGGGTTTTAACCCGGTGATCAGGAAAGTAGCAGATAGCTTATCTCCTTTTTTACAAAAGAGTTCCGTAGGAACGACAGATACTAACGACGGGTTTTAACCCGGTGATCAGAAAAGCTGCAGATAGCTTATCTCCTTCTTTACAAATGAGTTCTGTAGGAACGATAAATACTAACAACGGGTTTTAACCCGGCAAAAAGAAACTATAGGTTCTTATTTTGTCCTGTGTAGATTCCTGCCTCTGTAGGAATGACAATTAGAGAGCAGATAGTTGCTTGTTATATAGTCAATTAAGTAACGACTCCGTAACACTTCCGTAACACTTCCGTAGTTCCGTTACGGGGTTGTTACTTGAGTGTTACTTTGTCGTTAAAAGTTGCAGTCGGTAAAATCAGTATAATGCATCCGAACACAATAGTGGGTGTATTTGGTATTTAGGGTGAGGAATTACGATTCGGGATAAACCCCAGGCATAAATTTATTCAAAAATTTTCTGTTTTCTTTTCAATTCGGAATTATCCACTCCTTTTTTTAACCCCAACCGCATTATTGAAATTATCAGAGAAGAATTCCGGAAGACCCTATCCTATTTTGCAAAATAACAACTGCCACATCAAAAATGCACAACTTACAAAAACAAATAGATAACTGCTATTCCGGTTGGGAAGATAACCTGTTCACAAAAAGCGGATCAGGTAAATGATCCCAAACTCCCTGTTCCAGTAAAAAATCCGTTATAAACTTCAGCTCAAAAATATTGAAATAAACGGCATTTTCACACAATAGTGCCTCCAAATCCAATTTGATTAATTGGGTAATTTCTGCTTCAGAAAGTTTATTAGCTTTATAAGCACAATGCAAAACCCATCTTGCTTTTAGGGATATTTCCGCTTCATCTTTGCCCAAATCACCGTCATCATAATCCAGATTTACATATTTCCAGCAATTTAATTCACGCTCAAAGGGACCTTGAAGTTTTTCCGGGGCAATTTCTTCATATTCTCTTGGCTCCCAGTAATAAAGCAGATTCTTTTCCTCTAATTTTTCTTCTATCAGAGTCCTTAATTCCCGGTTAAAGGTTTTAAACTCCGGATGCAAATACCACTTTAGGTCTTGACTTATTAAGCGATATTCCTGCCCTTCAGTTAAATGACCTCCTATAGCTTGACGAAATAATGCTTTCCTCACATTTAAAGGTGAATGCTGTTTTTCCCTTTGATCACTTTTCATATCTTCCAAAGTAGCATTTTCCCAAATATTTAAATATGCCTCAATCCGCGTCTGAAAAAATTTAATCGCTTCAAAGGTGTATTCCATTTTTTATCTCCTTTCATTATACAATTTCAATCCTACAACCAGTAAGTTAAATTTATGTCAATACAAAATCCTTATTGTAAACCTATCCCAAAATAATAAGGTAAAAAATTCTTTTAGCTAATGGAGACATAATCATTAAAAAAACAGTTTGACGAAAATCGGTCTTTACCAATAAAGGTAATTATAAACATAAAGGTTTTTGTAGATATGAAAGAACGATTACAAAATTATCTTAACGACTTGCAGGAAATTTTAAATCGCGGAGATGCAAGGGAAGAAAGTTTCTATGAGGTATTGGCAAATCTATTGCGTCAAGCAGCTGAAATTCTCAAAATAAGCGAATTTGCCATAACAATCCTTCCCAAAAAAACCGAAGCCGGAAACCCCGATTTTAGAATTTGGAATGGAAAAAATCATATTATCGGTTACATTGAAGCAAAACATCCTCAAGAGATCAATCTTGAACTTATCTATACCAGTGAACAATTAAAGCGTTACACTACTACTTTTCCTAATCTGATTTTAACTAATTTCTATGAATTCTGGCTTATTCAACATAGCGAAATTGTAAGTCAAGTTACTATTGGTAGAGCTCTAAACGCTATTACTATGAAAAAAACACCCCCTGTAGAAAACACGGATGTTTTTTTGAATCTTTTAAAGCGTTATTGCAGCTTTCGTTTGCCTTCTATTAAAAGTCCTAAAGAGCTTGCTTCTGTCTTAGCACGGAAAACCAGATTCTTAAGAGATGAGGTTATTTTACTTGAACTTGCAGAAGAAGAAAAGCAGAAGAAACAAGTTCTACTGAACTTTTATGAATCATTTAAACGACTCCTAATCAATAATCTAACTGAACATCAATTTGCCGATCTCTATGCTCAGACATTAACTTATGGTATTTTTGCCGCCCGGACTCGTAGCAAAGGTGAATTTAACCGTGAGCTAATTCATAAATATATTCCCCATACTTTGGGTATATTGAAGAATATTTTCAAATTCATTTCTTATGAAGAACCACCTAAATCTTTACAGGTTTTGATAGATGATATAGCTGAAATTCTTTATGTTACAGATGTTAATAGTATCTTGCATAAATACTATATGGAAGGTAAAGGTGAAGATCCTATCGTTCATTTTTATGAGACCTTTCTAAATGAATATGATCCTGAACTGAGAGAAAAACGCGGTGTATATTATACTCCCGAACCTGTTGTCCGCTATATTGTCCGTAGCGTTAATACTCTTCTTAAGTTAAGTTTTGGATTATCCGAAGGACTTGCTTCTCCAGAAGTAACTTTACTTGATCCCGCTGCTGGAACTTTAACTTTTCCAGCCGAAGCCATAAAAACAGCATTGCGGGAATTTAGGGAAAAATATGGAAGCGGTTCAATAAATAAACTTATTAAAGAACATATCCTTCCCCATTTTTATGCTATAGAATTGATGATGGCTCCCTATACGGTAGGACATTTAAAAATTGGTTATTTGCTTACGGAACTTGGTTATCCTCTTTCAGAAGAAGAACGCTTTCAACTATATCTTTCTAATACTTTAGAACCGGATATACCTGAACAGATAGAGTTACCCTTTTTATTTGATATTACGGAAGAATGTATCTTGGCAAATAAAATTAAAGACCAGGAACCGATTTTGGTAATTATGGGTAATCCTCCTTATAGTTATGAAAGTGAAAACACCAATACCTGGACGGAAAAATTGCTTAAAACAGATATGGATGGAGCTCAGAGTTATTATAAAGTAGATGATAAACCTTTACAGGAAAAAAATCCTAAAGGACTGCAAGATGATTATGTAAAATTCCTGCGCTTTGCTCAATGGAAAATAAGTAAAACCGGTAAAGGTATAGTAGGAATGATTACTAATCACGGCTATCTTGATAACCCTACCTTTAGGGGAATGAGGCAAAGTTTACTAACTACTTTTGATGAAATCTATGTTTTGGATTTACACGGTAACGCTAAAAAGAAAGAAAAAACACCTCAGGGTGGAAAAGATGAAAATGTCTTTGATATTCAGCAGGGAACTGCTATCGTCTTGATGGTAAAAGGACCCGGTTTGAAAAAACAAATCTGCCATTATGAACTCTACGGTTTACGGGAAGATAAATATAACTGGCTAAATAATACGGAATTTAAGACGGAAAATTATAAACTAATTTCACCCCATAGTCCTTTTTATTTGTTTAAGCCCGAAAAAAGCATTTATGAATATTATCTCAACTGGAAATCAATGCCGGAAATATTTCCAGTAAATAGTGTAGGAATTGTTACTGCCCGCGATCATTTAACCATTCAATCTACAAAAGATAAAGTCCGTAAAACCATTCATCATTTTGTTTCTTTGGACCCCAGCGAAGCAAGAATTGCTTATAAACTTAGAAAGGACTCTCGTGACTGGAAAATAAGTTTAGCTCAAAAGGATTTGAAAGATAGCGGATTAAAGGATGAAAATATTGTTCCTATTCTCTATCGTCCTTTTGATATACGCTATACTTATTATACCGGTCATAGCAGGGGCTTTCATTGTATGCCCAGAAATGAAGTTATGCAACATTTTCTCAAAGATAATAGAGGTATAATAACTGGTCGTCAAGGTTTAGCTGTAGGAGAAGAATATCCATGGAACTTAATTTTTATTGGGGAAAATATAACTGATTGTAATATATTTTATCGAGGTGGTGGTTTGCTAATTCCTTTTTATATTTATCAACAGCATCAAAAAATAGGTATATTAGCAAATAACGAAAAGTATTATAATATTGCTCCTACAGAAGTCAAATATTTTAATACACTTTGGGGGAAAAAATTCCAGCCGGAGCATTTATTTTATTATATCTATGCCATTTTGCACAGTAATATTTACAGGGAAAAATACGCGGAATACTTAAGGATTGACTTTCCCAGGATACCTTTTACAGAAAATTATAATCTCTTTTCCAAATTAGCAAAATTGGGTAAGGAACTTGCAGATTTGCATTTACTAAAAAGCACTTTTCTTGATCATCCTCTGGTTAAATATCAGGGAACCGGACCCGATGATACAGTGGAAAAAATTACCTATAATCCTGAAAATGGAGTTGTCCGGATAAATAAATATAAATATTTTGAAGGGATCAGCGATGAGGTATGGAATTATCACATTGGAGGTTATCAAGTCCTGGCAAAATACTTAAAAGACCGTAAAGGTAGAACTCTGGAAGATCCTATCCTTGTTTGTAAAATTGCTACTGCCCTGTTCAAAACATTGGAATTCCAAAAACAAATAGATAATCTTTATTCCGACTTAGAGTCCGCTCTATTGAAAAGAGGCGGTTCGGGTAAATGATCCCATACAACTTGTTCCAGTAAAAAATCCGTTATAAACTTCAGCTCAAAAATATTGAAATAAACAGCATTTTCACACAACAGTGCCTCCAAATCCAATTTGATTAATTGGGTAATTTCTGCTTCGGAAAGTTTATTAG
>Ga0208824_1000493_pt1 | contig 42160 bp, 36 predicted proteins | sample AD_JPNTR3_MetaG_FD_184447 | JGI IMG/M metagenome (GOLD analysis project Ga0208824, IMG submission 184447) | Active sludge microbial communities of municipal wastewater-treating anaerobic digesters from Japan - AD_JPNTR3_MetaG (SPAdes) (version 2) | ecosystem: Engineered > Bioreactor > Anaerobic...
CGGGCCATCCGCCGCGCCGGAGGCAAGATCAACAGCCAGTGCGGCATTCACATCCATATCGACGCCGCGCCCTTCGACGGCAGACACCTGGGTAACCTGGCCAAGATCATTTACAAGCAGGAGCCGCTGATCCTCCACGCCCTCGACATCAGCCGCGACCGGCTCAATCGCTACACCCGGCCGGTCAGCGATGAACTGATCCAGCGTATCGAACAGCATCGCCCCCGCACCAAGGACCAGCTCAACCGAATCTGGTACGGCTACCACAACCGCCAGCCCCAGCACTACGACAACAGCCGCTATCACGGGGTCAACCTGCACAACGTCTGGTACCGGGGCACGGTGGAGTTCCGCTGGTTCGAGGCGACCCTCCACGCGGGGCGGATCAAGGCTTACCTGCAATTCTGCCTCGCCGTCGCAGCCAAGGCGCTCAACGGCCGGGCCGCCTCCAGCCGCAAGCGGGATTTCGATCCCCAGAGCGCCAAGTACGACTTCCGGGTCTTCCTGCTCCACCTCGGCCTGATCGGCGACGAGTTCAAGACCGCCCGCAAGCATCTGATGGCCAACATGCCCGGCGACGCCGCCTTCAAGAACGGACGGCCCAAACCGCAGGACGTACTTCCGGACGAAACAACCACCACTCTCACCAACGAGGCCGGGCAAGTTCCCGGCCTCACTGTTTAAGGAGGTGCCCCATGAAGATTCTGATCCGCTCCACCACGCTGGACGGCGAACCGATCCCCGGCAGCGGGGAAACCCTGCAAGCCGCCGACTGCCTCGAAGTTATCGAGCTGATGCGCGGCCAGACGCCGTTTACCGCCAGCCGAGCGCCCCGGGACTACATGACCGAAGTGCTTTCCGGCATCGAAGGCGGGCCGCCCCAACCGTTGCCGGAGGAAGTAGCCGCTGCGGCCGCCGAGTTTCTCACCCGTCTGGCGCGGCACGGCCTGATCGAGTTCCTGCCCGACGACAAGGCCAGCGATCCCTGGCCGGAACGCTTCCTCGAAGCCCTGGAGAAGGTGCGGCTCTCCGGGCGCACCAACATGCTCGATCACCCCGAGGTGACCCGGCTGACCGCCGAGATGGGCTACCCGGAGGTGGCCGAGTGGCTGGCTGACCACCGGCGGGAATACGCAGCCTTCGTCCTCGAAGGGACGAGACCGCTCGGCAAGAACTTCGGCGGCAAGGAGGACCCGGCTCCATGTGCGGACAAGTAGGCATCATCTTCGGCCGCAAGCGCAGACGGCCCGACGAGCGGGACTACCTGCGCGAGGTCTTCATCCGCATGCTGCTGCACAGCGAGGAGCGCGGCCCGCACGCCTCCGGTCTGGCCTGGCTCAAGACCGACGGCAGCCACCGCATTTTCAAGCGGCCGATGCGGGCGCACGAGCTGGTCTACGAGAAGCCGTTCCAGGAGCTGCTCGGACAGGTCGACAACGAGACCACCATCCTCATGGGCCACACCCGCTGGCGCACCCGGGGCAATGAGTTCAATAACCGCAACAACCATCCCATCCGGGCCGGGATCGTCATCGGCACCCACAACGGCACCATCTACAACGCCGATTATCTGTTCCGTCGCCTCGGGCTGCCGCGCTATGCCGAGGTGGACAGCGAACTGATCTTCCGCCTGGCCGACCGCTTCGCGCCCGAAGGCCCCATCGACCAGGAGGGGCTGAAAAAAGCGCTCGCCCTCTGTCGCGGCCAGATGAGCGCCGTGCTGGCCTCGCGCATCGACCCCGGCACTATCACCGTGCTCAAGGGCAACAAGCCGCTCTGCCTGCGCATTCACCGCCAGCACAGGGTGGTGCTCTACGCCTCGGACGACGCCTTTATTGACTTTGCCGTGGACAACGAGAAGGGCTGGCGCGAGCTGGAGGTGCCGCCCATGACCATGCTCACCATCCGCCACGAGGATGTGCGGGCCATCGAAAACACCGAATTCCGCTTCATACCCCAGGAGCGCAAAGGGACACTGCCCGAAGGAGTGAATGCATGAACATTGGAGAATCCTCGAAGCTGAACACAAATCCGGGAGACACTCCCGAGGCCATCCTTCGGCTCTTCGTCTATGGCACCCTGAAACGGGGCTACTGGAACCATCAACGCTTCTGCGCCCAGGCCCGCAGCATCGAACTGGCCGTGGTCTGGGGCAGGCTTTACCATCTCCACGCCGGATTCCCGGCGCTCGAGGTACCGGAAGGCCTGATTCTGGCCCGGGGCAGCGCCGATCCACTGGCCGACGCCCGCAGGCAGCAGGAGATCGACACACTACGCTTCGGCCGCCCGACCGGCGATCGGGATCCGATCCATGGGGAACTGGTGACCTTCACCGACCCGCAGCGGGATCTGCCGCCCATGGACCGGCTGGAAGGATTTCGGCCCGGCGGGCACAGCATGTACCAACGGGTGATGGTGGCCGCAACCAAAGGCTCAATCACCTGTGCTGTATTGACTTACACCATGTATACACCTCAGAACTGCGAACGTACCACCAACGACTATCAGACCGTTTTTTGGAAAAGTCGTCTCAATTCGGCACAAAGCGCTTGATTTTGGCAATCCATCAATGTAGTTTATGGAGGTTTATTTGCGGCACTGTGTCCGGATTTCGGGTTTCCCGGAGACCTTCGAGCTTTTACCGAAAACATGATGAACGAAGGACGAAGGCTATGGATGAGAGATGGCTGACGGTCGATGACATTTGTAAATATCTGAATGTAAGCAACGAGACGGTCTACAAGTGGATCGAAAAACGGGCAATGCCCGGTCATCGCGTCGGCCGTCGATGGATGTTCAAACAGGACGAAGTCGATAAATGGGTCCGCTCCGGCGGCGCGGCGGAATCTTCAAGCGCTGGGAAAGGCCGCAACGTATGATCAGCGAGGAGCAATTTGATTATGGTGAAACCTGATAGTAACAGAAATAGCGGCAACCTCGGCTTCGAGGCCGAACTCTTCAAGGCCGCCGACAAGCTGCGCGGCAACATGGAGCCCAAGGACTACGCCCGCCCTGCGCTCAACAAGGTGATGCTGGGCGAGCTCATCGACCTGATCTCCGGCATCGCGCTCGGAGAGGAGGGCAGCCGCTCCAAGGACGTTCTGGGCCATGTGTATGAATACTTCCTCGGCCAGTTCGCCGGCGCCGAAGGCAAAATCCGGAGCACAACCCGATGAGACTTGTCCGCAACTCCGGTAGTGACAGCGTTGCCGACATTGTCCGGCCGCACATGGGCGATGGCATGTCCATCGACGCTGTGTCTCAAGCTCTTTCCATATTCGGTTTCGGCGAACTTATCGAAAGTATGAACCGAGGTCCGGCTTGTCGTTTGGTGATACCTGCGGGCTTGGACGGCCACGCTCTTATTGGCACGGCCAATGAGCGTACCGCCCGCAATCAGCTGCAGACGCGATGGCTCGCGGCCCGTCTACTCCAGTGGCTGAATGACAACGTGACCGTGCGTTTGGCCCGGGGCGGCGTCCCCCAGGGAACGCTCGTGTTGCGCGACCGATCCGGAGCCCCCGTGCAAGCCCTGCTCGGAGCCGTCGGCCTCACGTCTGAAGGACTTGGTCTGGTTCCCGGGAATCCTCTGAACCTGATCCAGGCATCGGATACAGCCGACGAAGCCGGGATGCTCGCCCAATGGTTCGAGACCCAGTGGGCGAGCCTCCCTGATTCGCGCGGAGCGAAGGACGACCTCCTGCGTCAGGTGACTGCGCTCGCGAGCCATCGTGACCCACATCTGATCTACGCCCTCGTCTTGCATCACCTGTTTTCCAGCCGCGGAGACGCGCTCGACGAAGAGCAGGTCATCAAGTCGGCGACAGGCATACGAAATACCGTCGTCTGGAAGAAGCTCTACAAGTTCCAGCGCGATGGCGTGGTCGGCGCGATCGACAAGCTGAATCGTTTCGGCGGCTGCATCATCGCGGACAGCGTCGGCCTTGGAAAGACCTTTGAAGCGCTCGCGATCATCAAATATCACGAGTTGCGTAACGACCGAGTTCTCGTGCTTTGCCCCAAGCGCCTGCGGGACAACTGGACGCTGTACAAGACGAACGATCGGCGGAACATTCTCGCTTCTGATCGCTTCAACTACGACGTCCTGAACCACACGGACCTGTCGCGGGATGGCGGCCTCTCGGGCGACATCGACCTTGCACACGTCAACTGGGGCAACTACGACCTCGTCGTCATTGACGAGTCACACAACTTCCGCAACAAGAAGACCCCACAAGCGGGTGGCGAGACACGCTATGACCGCCTGATGCGCAAGATCATCCGCGAGGGCGTCAAGACGCGCGTGCTGATGCTTTCGGCTACGCCGGTCAACAACCGCATGGCCGACTTGCGCAATCAGATCGTGTTCGCAACGGAGGGCGACGACACTGCATTACTGGAGCACGGCATCGGCAGCATCGACAGCACGACGCGCCTGGCGCAGAAGCAGTTCAACCGCTGGCTCGACTTGGATGAAACTGAACGCACTCCGGCCAAACTCGTCGAGATGCTGGGGTTCGACTACTTCACACTACTCGACCTTCTGACCATCGCCCGCTCCCGCAAGCACATCGAGAAGTACTATGGCCTCGCGGAGACCGGCCGGTTCCCCGAGCGCCTGAAGCCGATCAACATCAAGGCCGACGTCGATCTTCGCGGCACTTTTCCTCCGATTCGCGACATAAATCTCGAGATCCGCCGCTTGAACCTCGCCGTTTACGCGCCGCTGCGGTACGTGCTTCCGCACAAACAGGAAGCCTACGACAGGAAGTACAGCACCGAGGTCAAGGGTGGCACGGGCTTTTTCCGGCAGGTAGACCGCGAGGAGAGCCTGATCCACCTGCTCCGGGTGAATATACTCAAGCGGATGGAGAGCTCGGTCGTGTCTTTTGCCCTGACCGTCGAACGCCAACTACGGGATGTCGAAGACACCTTGCGCCACATCGAGGCCCAGGTCGAGGAGCTGGAAGAGATCGACATCGAGGACGTCGACATCGAGGACCCGGCCTTCGAGAGCCTGCTGGTCGGGCGCAAGGTCAAGGTGCTGCTGTCGGATGTGGATATCGTGCGCTGGAAACAGGACCTGCTCGAGGACCGCAACCGGCTTGCGAACCTACTCGCCGCTGCCCGCGAGATCAGCCCGGAACGGGATGCCAAGTTGGCCGCCCTGCGCGAAATCATTGCGAACAAGCACCGCCAACCCATCAACCAGGGCAACCGTAAAGTCATCGTCTTCACCGCCTTCGCCGACACCGCGAACTACCTGTTCGAGCAGCTCGCACCCTGGGCAAAGGAAACGCTGGGGGTGGAGAGTGCGCTGGTCACCGGCACGGGCAGCAACAAGACCACCCTTCCGAGGCTGCGCCGCGACCTCGGTTCCATCCTCACCGCTTTTTCACCGCGTTCCAAGGAACGCCCCGAGGAGTTGGCAAGCGAGGGCGACATCGACCTCCTCATCGCCACGGACTGCATCTCCGAGGGGCAGAATCTCCAGGACTGCGACTGGCTGGTCAACTACGACATCCATTGGAATCCCGTCCGCATCATCCAGCGTTTCGGGCGCATCGACCGCATCGGCTCACCCAACGAGCGCATCCAGCTCGTGAACTTCTGGCCCAACATGGAGCTGGAGGAGTACATCAACCTCGAACAGCGCGTCAGCGGACGCATGGTGCTGCTTGACATCTCGGCCACGGGCGAGGAGAACCTGATCGAGCAGCAGTCCGGCAACCCAATGAACGACCTGGAGTACCGGCGCAAGCAGCTGCTCAAGCTCCAGGACGCGGTGATCGATCTCGAGGACCTGTCGACCGGCGTCTCCATCGCCGACCTGACATTGACCGATTTCCGGATCGACCTTGCGGAGTATCGCAAGGCGCATCCGGGGGTTCTGGAATCGGTGCCGCTCGGGGCATTCGCCGTCACGACCACGAGCGAGGCGGAGATCCCGCCCGGCATCGTGTTCTGCCTGCGTGCGGAGGGAGCGGCCGCCGCTCGCTTGCCGGAGGAAGGCTATCCCCTCGCGCCGCATTATCTGGTGCATGTCGCGGATGATGGAGCGGTACTGCTGGCATACCCGCAGGCCAAGCATATTCTCGACCGGTTGAAGCGTCTCTGCGTCGGGCGGGACCTGCCCGACGCCGGCGCCTGCGCCCGCTTCGACAAGGCGACGAAGAACGGCCAGGACATGCGCCACCCGCAGAAGCTGCTGGCGGCAGCCGTCTCCTCCGTGGTTGGCAAGAGCGAGGAGCGCGCCGTGGCCAGTCTGTTCACGCCGGGAGGCACCCACGCCCTGACGGGTGAGTTCGCCGGCATCGACGACTTCGAGGTGGTGGCCTGGCTGGTCATCCTGCCGGATCAGGAGACGGAATGACCGCTGAGGATGTCATCGCCGCGCTCGACCTTCCCGCCGCCGCACGCGTGGATCGTCGTGTGCCCAAGACGCTGCTGGTGGAGCATGGCGCGCCGACAGCGGCCGACCGCCGCCAGGTCAACGAGGGCATCGAGCACATCCAGTGGGTGGCCGCGCTGAAGCCGACCACCATTGGCGTTGCCGCCTATCGCGATGATGCGCGTGAGTACCTGGAAATCGCCGTCGTGCGCGTCGCGCTGAGAGAAGGGGCCAAGACACAGCGGCTGGTGGAGCTTCTGCACCGGGCGATCCCCTATCCGGTGTTCGCGGTGACCGAACATCGCGAGTCGCTTGCGCTGTCCGTCGTACACAAGCGCTGGTCGCAGGCGGAGGCCCAGAGGACTGTCCTAGAGGGCGAAGCGGTCACGGTGGCGGCGCCTCACGAGCGCGAGCCCTATGCAGGCGCGTTTGCGGAGGCGCTGGCGCTGGGCCGCCAACCGCAGGCATCGCTGCACGCCCTGTACCAGGGCTGGCTCGATACCCTGCTGGCCTTGCAGGCCGCCAGGGTGTCGGGCGTTTTCAGTATTCTGCCGGACGCCGACCGGCGTGCCGCCCGCAGGGATGCCCTCGCCGAGTGCGCGCGCCTGGACGTCGAGATCGCGCGTCTGCGCGCGGCGGCGAAGAAGGAAAAGCAGATGGCGCGACAGGTCGCGCTCAACCAGGAACTCAAACGCGCCGAGGCGGCCCGTGCCGCGGCGCTTGCCCGTTTATGAAGATTGGAGATGACGATGAAGAAATTGACCCTGAACAATCCTGAAACTCGCTCGCCCGACGTCGTCGCCGAGAACATTCAGCGACTGAAGGCGCTCTTCCCGGAACTGGTGACCGAGGGACCGAACGGAGCCGCGGTGAACGTGGACGTGCTCAAGGCGCTGGTGGGTGACGCCACCGTCACCGACGCCGACGAAAAGTACGGTCTCAACTGGCACGGAAAGCGGCGCGCGCGTCAACTCGCGCTGACGCCCTCGACCGGCACGCTGCGTCCGTGCCCGGAGGACAGCGTGGACTGGGACACCACGCAGAACCTGATGATCGAGGGAGACAACCTGGAGGTGCTGAAGCTTCTGCAGAAGAGCTACGCGGGCAAGGTGAAGCTGATTTACATAGACCCGCCGTACAACACGGGCAAGGACTTCGTGTACCCCGACGATTACACCGACAGCCTGAAGAACTACCAGGAGTTGACGGGGCAGCTAGAGGAAGGCCGCCGGGTGAGCAGCAACACGGAAAGCAGCGGCAGGTTCCATACCGACTGGCTGAACATGATGTACCCGAGGTTGAAACTGGCGCGGGAATTGTTGAGGGATGACGGGATAATCCTCATCAGCATTGATGACTCTGAGTTCTCAAATTTGCGGAAAATAGCGGATGAGATTTTCGGGGAAGAGAATTTTATCAGTGCGTTTGTATGGAACTCTTCCACCGCTGGTGGCATACGGCCTAAGCATGTGAGCCAGACTCATGAATATGCTGCGATGTACGCTAGAAATATTGAAAATGTAGGACAACTTTATGCACCGCTTTCTCCAGAAGCTACTCAGCAATACGGCAAGAGTGATGAAAAAGGGCTTTACAGGGAGAAGGATTTTGCTTGGCGCAATTCCTCTAATAATCCTACTCAAAAATACGGGATTGATGCACCCGATGGAAGCAAGATTTTCCCCGGCCCCGGATATATCTATCGCTTTGTAAGGGAAACTTTTGATGAAGCTCTATCCGAAGGACTTATAGTTTTTAAGGAAACTACAACCAGCCCCCTTGTGGATGAATATGGAAATCGTTCAAGATACAACATTTATGTTAAGAAATACCTGGGCGACGGAAAAGGTGCACCTTCTTCAATTCCACCTCGCGGAATAGTTGGACTCTCTTCTAGAGGCTCAGATGAGGTTAAGGGACTTTTTGACGATAAACAGGTTTTTAATAATCCCAAATCCTTAGATTATTTATCTTACTTATTTGAAGTGGCATTAGAGAGTGAGACAAACGCAATTATCCTTGACTTCTTCGCTGGCTCTGGCACCACGGGCCATGCGGTTATGGCCCAGAATGCCGCCGACGGGGGCAACCGTCAGTTCATTCTGGTGCAACTGCCCGAACCACTAGACCCGGCCAAGGCCGAGCAGAAAACCGCCGCCGACTTCTGCGACTCGCTGGGCGTGCCGCGCAACATCGCCGAGCTGACCAAGGAGCGCCTTCGCCGCGCGGCAAAGAAGATCAAGGACGAAAACCCGATGTTCGCGGGCGACCTCGGCTTCCGCGTCTTCAAGCTCGATTCCAGCAACATCCGCGCATGGGAGCCCGACCGCGACAAGCTCGAACAGACGCTCCTCGACTCCGTGGAGCACATCAAGCCCGATCGCACCGAGTCCGATGTGCTGTACGAGCTGCTGCTCAAGCTCGGCCTCGATCTCTGCGTCCCCATCGAGTCGCGCACGTTCGCCGGCAAGGAGGTTCACTCCGTCGGCGGGGGCGTGCTGATGGCATGCCTCGCGCCAAAGATCGAGCGGGCCGAAGTGGAAGCGCTGGCGCAGGGCATCGTGGACTGGCACAAGGCGCTCGCGCCCGCCGGTGACACCACCTGTGTGTTCCGCGACAGCGCCTTCGCCGACGACGTGGCCAAGACCAACATGGCCGCGATCCTGGAACAGTGCGGTATCCAAAACGTTCGAAGTCTGTGAGGTGCCAGATGATACAGCCTTATGTGCCCGATAGCTTGCCACTGGATAATCTGGATTACCGCCTGTTGTTGCCGCTGGTTGGTCAGGCCAACGCCGCGCTGGCCCGATATGACGGTTTGTTACAGGGCATTCCCAACCCGGCGGTGATGCTGTCACCACTGACCACACAAGAAGCCGTGTTGTCTTCAAGAATTGAGGGCACCCAGGCAACAGTGGACGAGGTACTGGAACAAGAAGCTGGCTTGCTCAAGGAGGGTGAGAAGTATCAGGATATTCAGGAAATCTCCAATTACCGCCGGGCCTTGTTCAAGGCCCGCGAATACCTGCTCGACTACCCCATTCGCTTGGGTTTCGTCTGTGAGCTGCACCGTATCTTGATGAACAGCGTGCGCGGTCAGGATAAAACCCCGGGTGAGTTCCGGCGTGACCAGAACTGGATTGGCCGTCAAGGGTGCACCCTGGAGCAGGCGACTTTTGTCCCACCCAACCCCTTGCAGCTTTTGGATTATTTACAGGCATGGGAGCGGTATCTTGACTATGATGACGTGGATTTTCTGATCCAGACTGCCATTGTCCATGCACAGTTTGAGTTACTGCACCCATTCAAAGACGGTAATGGACGCATTGGCCGCATCCTGATCCCGCTATTCCTGTACCAGAAGCGAGCACTGTCGCAGCCGATGTTTTATCTCTCCGAGTATCTCGAGAATCACCGGGAAGAGTATTGCCAGCGGCTCAAGGCAATCTCTGCCGAGCGGGACTGGGATGGCTGGATCGCCTTCTTTTTACGCGCCACCATCGTTCAGGCCCGACAGAACATCGGACGGGTAGAGGCAATCAAGTCGCTTTACGATGAGATGAAAGTCGCCATTCATGAAACCACGCATTCGCAATATTCCGTGCACTTGCTGGACGCCATCTTCAGCAAGCCCATCTTCCGTACTTCAGATCTGGCACAAAAGCTGATTGCCGAATACGGCATTCACGAAAAAACCGCCCTGGCACTGTTACGGCAATTGCGCGATGCCGGCATTTTGCGGGAGTTGCAAGCGGGCAGTGGCCGCCGCGCCGCGACCCTTTGTTTCCCTCGGTTGATTAATCTGGCCGAGGGTCGGGAGATACTATGAGTTATTTGAGTAGCGTCAGGACTCCACAAAACCATTTGCGGAGTCTATTTTGTATTTTAGACTCCACTATGGCAGTAGGGGAGTTTGGCAACTCCACAAGTGCCGCCACTGGCGTGCAAGACAAAACGGCAGGTCAGCCGTTTTGCACAGCCGCAAGCTGCCCGCAGGGTGGCATACAGGGAGGTGCACTATGAAACTGCACTTCGAACCCGATCTCGACTACCAGCTCCAGGCCATCGAGGCGGTCTGCGACCTGTTTCGCGGGCAGGAAGTCTGCCGCACCGAGTTCACGGTTACGCGTGATCCTGCGGACACGCAGATCCGACTTGGCTTCGCGCAAACCGACCTGGGTATCGGCAACCGCCTGACGCTGCTCGACGAGGAACTGCTGGCCAACCTCCAGGCCGTCCAGCTTCGCAACGGCATCGCCCCGTCCGAATCGCTCGCTTCAGGCGACTTCACCGTGGAGATGGAAACCGGCACCGGCAAGACCTACGTCTACCTGCGCACGATCTTCGAGCTGAACAAGCGCTACGGATTCACCAAGTTCGTGATCGTTGTACCGTCCATCGCCATCAAGGAAGGCGTCTACAAGTCGCTCCAGATCATGGAGGATCACTTCAGGAGCCTCTACGCGGTCGTGCCCTTCGACTACTTCCTCTACGACTCCGCCAAGCTCGGTCAGGTGCGCAACTTCGCCACCAGCGCACAGATCCAGATCATGGTGGTGACCGTCGGCGCCATCAACAAGAAGGACGTCAACAACCTCTACAAGGACAGCGAGAAGACCGGCGGTGAAAAGCCCATCGACCTGATCAAGGCCACGCGCCCCATCGTGATCGTGGACGAGCCGCAGAGCGTGGACGGCGGGCTGACGGGCGCGGGCAAGCAGGCGCTGGATGCCATGAACCCCCTCTGCACCCTGCGCTACTCCGCCACGCACGTGGACAAGCACCACATGGTCTACCGCCTCGACGCGGTGGACGCCTACGAGCGTCGGCTGGTCAAGCAGATCGAGGTCGCGTCGGCAACGGTGGAAGACGCCCACAACAGGCCGTACGTGCGTCTCGTGTCGGTCAGCAATAAACGCGGCAGCATCAGCGCCAGGGTGGAGCTGGATGTCGAGACAGCTACCGGTGCGCAGCGGCGCGAGGTCACCGTGTACGACGGCGACGACCTGGAGCAGACGACCCGCCGCGCCATCTACCGCGACTGCCGTATCGGCGAGATCAGCGTTGCCAAAGAGAATGAATTCCTGGAGCTTCGGGTGCCCGGCGGGGAGCAGTACCTGCGCCCGGGCCAGGCGTGGGGTGACGTTGATACCCTGGCCGTTCAGCGCGAGATGATCCGGCGCACCATCAAGGAACATCTGGACAAGGAGAAGCGCCTGCGACCGCTCGGGATCAAGGTGCTGTCCCTGTTCTTCATCGACGAAGTCGCGAAGTACCGACAGTACGACGCCGACGGCAATCCGGTCAAAGGCGACTATGCGCGCATCTTCGAGGAGGAGTACAAGCGCCTCGCGAACCATCCCGACTACCGGACGCTATTCCAGGAAGTAGACCTGAGCCGCGCCGCCGACGAGGTTCACGAGGGGTACTTTTCCATCGACAAGAAGTCCAGGCGCGCGGTGGATACGACCGAGAGCAATCAAGCCGGTCGCGAGGCGGCGGAGCAGGCTTACAACCTGATCATGAAGGACAAGGAAAAACTCCTCTCCTTCGACACCCCGCTCAAGTTCATCTTCTCCCACTCGGCGCTGCGCGAGGGCTGGGACAACCCGAACGTGTTCCAGATCTGCACGCTGCGCGACATCAGGACGGAGCGCGAGCGGCGGCAGACCATCGGCCGGGGGCTGCGGCTTTGCGTGAACCAGGATGGCCAGCGCGTTCGCGGGTTCGATGTCAACACGTTGACCGTGATCGCGACCGAAAGCTACGAACAATTCGCCGAGAACCTGCAGAAGGAGATCGAGGCCGAGACCGGCATCCGGTTCGGCATCCTGGAAGCACACCACTTCGTGGCCGTGAAGGTTACCTCTGAGAGCGGCGAGATGACGCCACTGGGGCTCGAAAAATCGAAGGCGCTCTGGGAGCATCTCAGGTCGGCCGGGTATATCGACGCCCGCGGCAAGGTTCAGGAGTCCCTGAAACAGGCGCTGGCCAACGGCCATATCGAGCTGCCGGATGAGTTCCGTCCGCACCATGCCCAGATCGCCGACATCATCGCGAAGGTCGCCGGTCGCCTCGAGATCAAGAACGCCGACGAACGCCGGCAGGTGCGGCCGCGCCAGGCCATCCTCCACAGTCCGGAGTTCAAGGCGCTGTGGGACCGGATCAAGGACAAGACCACCTACCGGGTCGAATTCGACAACGAGAAGCTGGTCGAGGCGTGCATCAAGGCGCTGCGCGACGCGCCGCCGCTTCCGAAAACGCGGTTGCAGTGGCGAAAGGCGGACATCGCCATTGGCAAGGGCGGCGTGGAAGCGACCGAGCGTGGCGGCGCACAAACGGTGGTCCTGGACGAAACAGACATCGAGCTTCCCGACTTGCTCACCCAGCTCCAGGATCGCACGCAGCTCACGCGTCGCACCATCTGTCGCATCCTCACTGGCTGCGGGAGATTGGATGACTTCAAGCGGAACCCGCAGGCCTTCATCGAGCTGGCCGCCGAGGCGATCAATCGATGCAAGCGGCTGGCGATCGTGGATGGGATCAAGTACCAACGGCTCGGCGATGAGTACTACTACGCGCAGGAGCTCTTCGAACAGGAAGAGCTGACAGGCTACATCAGGAACATGCTCACCGAAACCAGGAAGTCCGTCTACGAGAGCGTTGTTTACGACTCCGGTACGGAGGCAGCCTTCGCAGACGGCCTCGAGAAGAACGACGCAGTAAAGATCTATGCCAAGCTCCCGGGCTGGTTCAAAGTGCCGACGCCGCTCGGGTCGTATAACCCGGACTGGGCAGTTCTGGTGGAGAAGGATGGTGCCGAGCGGCTCTACCTCGTGGTCGAGACCAAGAGCAGCCTGTTCACGGACGATCTCGGCGACAAGGAGAGCGCGAAGATCGAATGCGGGAAGGCGCACTTCAAGGCATTGGAGGTTCGAGAGACACCGGCTCGATATGTGGTGGCCCGAACCGTTGATGAAATTGTTGTGTAGCAGTACTGGAGCATGTCTCTTTCATCGCACTACCGCGCCAATGTCATCACCACCGCCGGGGTGCTGCAGGAACTCATCCAGCTGGCCAAGGACATCCGGGCGGCGCGCCAGCGTGGCGAAGAGTCCGGTCTCTCGGACGAAGAGATCGCCTTCTACGACGCTCTGGCCGAAAATGAAAGCGCGGTGCAGGTAATGCGCACCTCAATTCGATTCCCGTTTTGGGAACCGAACCGGCGTCCGAAAACCGGATTCGAAGTTGTTGCTGAGAAGCGCCGGGCATCCGGCTTTACTGCAAACCCGTCACCCTCGTCCGGTGCAGGGAAATCAGGGGAGAATATCGTTTCTCTGGTCAGGTTGTCGGGAAGTTGTTGTGCGAGATGACTTCGGCGTTTATTATCAAGGAGTTACGAGGAGCGCGGGCTTTGAGACTGTTTTGCGGTAGGTCGGCGTTCCCTCCACCATTAATCCCCTTCCTACTCAAGGGGTACTATCCGGGTTGACATGGTCTCCTCTCGGTCGGGAAGGGACCTCTCCCAGCACTTCTTCCGAATGCCTCATCTCTCGTACCAGGAAGAAGTTGAGGAAGGTGCGGATGAAGGCAATGGCGCCCAGCTTGCCGATCTGGCTCCAGGTTGGGGTTACGGCTGTCCCGAGGATGTCGGCGGCGAGCTGAAACTCCAGGGCGAGAACCAAGTAGCGTGAAAAATACAGCCGGACCCTCAGGAACTTTTGCAGATCCTTAATGCCCCTGAGGCGGACCAGCCGTGCAAAGGTCGTCGCCACCCCCACTGCAACGATCAGGGCGGCTATGGCCTCGATAGGCACCACCAGCAGTTCTGCAAAGGCCCTCAGGGTAGGCTCTAATCTTTCCATGGGAATTCCTCTCCTCCTGTCATGGGACAAACCGGGAGATTGCCCGACTCCCAACCGCCCGGAACGGTCGACCTGCCGGGAGAGCGTTAGCGACCCTGTCACATCAGTGCGCCGATCCCTCACTCGTTGATGGTTGCTGCTGGAGAGTCAGTTTCCTGGTGCAATGGTACCAGTATGATGCTGCAGACCGGCTCGCTTCGGCCGAGAAGGTCGGCCATGAGATCCATGGTTAGCCGGTATGCCGGAAAAACGACCGGTACCCTTCACATAAACAGTTCAGCCTGGTTTCTCCATAAGGGTTCACCATGAAGCGTTTTGCCGGACATTCTCCATTACAGATAAATATATAGGAACATTCCCGGCACGGCCGGGGAAGCATATCACGCTGGCCTGACTGGAATCTGAGCTGTCTCTCGGATGATACGATGCCCATGAGAGAGCTGTTGAGGATGTTCCCCGGAGAATGACCATACTCGATGAACCGATCGCACAGATACACGTCGCCGCTTGGCTCTAGGAAGATTCCCCTGCCGCAGTCAGATGCCAGAATGCAGGCCATGTCCGGTTTGCCGAGCCGCTCGGCAAGGGCTTCATCGAAGACCTCTATAAGAAAACGACCCCACCGGCTCGATGTTCATAAGACTTTATGTACTCCCAAGCATGATCTTATCAAGGACGCTCCTGAATACCCATTCTTAGTGCGCATTTTGAAGGCGGAGTTGCACTCCCCCCCCCCCCCCCCGCTTGCAGAGGCGGGAGAGGACCAGGGCTTGCCGTTAAAAGTTCACACCATTGATTCGCGGAAGGCCGGGTGAATCACCGGGTTGACGGGCAGACAGATCACAAGAGGCCTACCGATCCGGACACGAGAGCGCATTACGAAATATCATAGGAGTGTTTTATCGAAAAAAGATTCCAGGGAGGCTTTTCATGGAACACGTCGATGTCGCGGTGATCGGCAGCGGACAGGGCGGGGTCCCCTTTGCCGTGGAGATGGCCTCTCAAGACAGGAATGTAGTGCTTTTCGAGAGAAGCCGTTTTGGCGGTAGCTGCATCAACTGGGGATGCACGCCTTCCAAGGCTTTTCTGGCATCGGCCCATGCGGCGGGCAGGGCGCGGGCGGCTGCCGGGCTGGGCGTACGGGTACGGGTGGACGTGGATTTCCCGCGAGTGATGGATCGCGTGCGGGGCATACGCGACAGATTTGCCCAATCAACGCAGGACAGGCTCGAGAAGAGCGGGGTCCAGACCGTCCGTGCCGAGGCGTCATTTACGCGCAGCGGGCATATCAGGGCAGGGGACAGAGAATACGAGACCTCCCTGACTGTGATCGATACCGGGAGCATGCCTGTAATACCACCGATTCCCGGGCTTGAAGAAGGGCCGTTTCTCACCTACCGGAGCTTCTGGGATCTTGAGGCGCTTCCGGATAGCATCCTGATCCTGGGCGGCGGCTATACCGGGCTCGAACTGGGTCAGGGGCTCTCCAGGCTGGGAAGCTCGGTGCACATCGTGGAGGTGAACGAGAGAATCCTCAAGAGAGAGAGCCCGGATGTCAGCGTGATATTGACCGAGGCCCTGGAAGAAGATGGAGTACGATTCTCCCTGGGTAAGAGCGTACAGAAGGTGGAGTACGATCGGGACATCGTGCGCCTGCACCTGGAAGGCGGCGAAGTGATTGCTGGCGACGCGCTGCTGGTAGTCACGGGCATAGAACCCTGCACAGCCGCCCTGAACGCGCCTGAGGCAGGGATTGCACTCGATGAGAGAGGCCATGTCGTGGTCGACGAGCACCTGAAGACCAGCCGTGACGGGGTATATGCCATAGGCGAGGTCGCGGGTCAGCCGGCCTTTACGCATGTTTCCTGGGAAGACCACCGGAGGTTGCTGGCGGTTCTGTCGGGGGAAGAGCGGACCAGGGACGACAGGGTCCTGGCATATGCGGTGTTCACCGAACCTCAGGTGGCAAGGGCAGGATACAGCCTGGAGCAGGCTCAGCAGAATGGCCTTCGAGCGAGGAATGTGGTTCTTGACATTAGTGACATCGCGCGGGGGATCGAATGGGACCAGGAACGCGGGTTCTATGAAATGGTTATCGAGGAAGGAACCGACAGGATCATCGGCGCAACCATGGTGGGATACGAGGTGAGCGAATTGATCCATGTATTCGTGGACCTGATGGAGGCCGGTGCAGACAGGCAATTGCTGGGAAAGGCGCAGCACATCCACCCGACCTATGCAGAAGGCCTCCCTACGCTCGCGCGGATGTTTGGGGGGTAGGGCTGCACCGGGCGGATGGTGATGCTCACCTGATTCCTGATCCAGGCGTCTGGATCTCTGCCTGGTCCCCCCCTTGAAGAAAATCTGCAACCGGAGAACCGATCGGCTGCAAGGGTCTTCTTCTGCAGCCTGAAAGGCCTGAAGCGGGTGCGATCGTGCGAGCCTAACCTCCGGATGCAAAGCCTGGATACAGCGTCATCCCGCCGTCGACAAAAATCGTGGCCCCATGCACATAGTCGGATTCGTCCGATGCGAGCCATACCGCTGCGCTGCCGATATCGCGGGGCTCGCCGATCCGGTTTGAGGGGATGAGCTTGAGCAATGCCTCAAGGGCGGCAGGGTCTTCCCATGACTCCCGGTTGATGTCGGTCCGGACTGCACCGGGCGCTATCGCGTTGACCCTGATCCGGTCTCGGGCCACCTCCTGGGCCAGGCTCTTCATGAGCTGCATGAGCCCTCCTTTGGATGCAGCATAGTTGCAGTGGCCCGACCAGGGAATGACCTGGTGGACCGAGCTGATGAAGATGATCTTCCCCACGGCGATGGACCGCTCCGGCACCAGCCCGCGGCGGCGGAACTCACGCACTGCCTCCCGCGAGCAGAGAAAGGCGCCTGTCAGGTTCACGTCGACAACCTGCTGCCACTCCTGGAGGGTCATCTCGTGCACGGCGGCATCCCGCTGAATCCCCGCATTGTTGACCAGGATATCCACCGTGCCGAATTCCCGTACAGTCCTTGCGAACATGGACTCCACATGGTCTTCCCGGCTCACATCCGCTTCCAGAACGAGCGCATCGGTGCCCTTTGACTGTATCTCCCGGGCAACTTCCTCTGCCGCTTGCCGGTCGCCGATATAGTTCACCACGATCTGTGCGCCTTCATCCGCCAAGGCCAGCGCGATCCCCCTGCCTATTCCGGAAGATGCGCCCGTCACCAGTGCCACCTGGTTCTTCAGACGGTCTACACAGGCCAGTCGACTGACAGAGCTCATGGCGTTCCCTCCCCAATGGTGTGTGGTTGCGAATGTCCGTTGGTCAAAGGCCGCAGGAACACATGGAGGTGACCACTGCTCCCGAAAGGCCTTCAGGAATGATGATAACGTGCATCAGAGGCTTGGCAAGAATACAAAGAGAAACTCGGGCCCGGCAGCCCTGCAGAATTGGGGGGGTGCTCAGGCGGTCTGGACCTTCACCCGCACATATGCCGGCATAATGAAATCGCCGCTCTGAAAGATCAGTATGGAAGGACCTTTGAGAAGGGCATTGCACACCTGTGCACTCAAGGGAAACACCCGGGGCACACCCAGCGTAAAAGCGGGTTCGTAGCCGAATCTCTGGGTGAGGAACTGCCCGCATATCACATTGAGCAACTCCTTGACCGCGTCGACGATCATCTCCTGGAGCAGGTCCCCGCTCTTATCAACTCCCAGAATCCGTGAGGCGAGCTCGGCGGCAAAACCCGGATCCATGAGCAGGCCGAGCTCTCCCGACGACTGGCCTTCAAAGGTGATATGGGCGTGCATGAGGGTCTGGTCGAAACAGGGGAGCTTCTCGGGCTTTATCACTGCCGCCCGGGTCGCCGCCATGTCGTTCAGGACCGAGACAACGGCGTTTTCCATCGCCCGACTGGAAAGGAGAATGTCAACGGCCAAGCATCACCTCACGCACCACAGACCTTATCTGCTCCGGGGTGAAGGGTTTCCTGACATAGGCACGCACGCCTTTGCTCTGCAGGTATTCCCTGCGGCTCACGCTGCCATCGGTGGAAATCATGATGACAGGGATGTCCTTGAGCGCCGGATCGTCCGCCATGCTCTCCACGAGCTCGACCCCGTTCATCACCGGCATGTTGATATCCGCAAACACCAGATCGATAGACTCGGCTCTGAGGATGTCGAGGGCCTCTCTGCCGTTCGATGCGTCGAACACACGCTGGATCGGGGCGCCGCTCTCCCCAAGGGCCTTCATGAGGACCGCCTTGACCACATTGGAGTCATCGACGATAAGGATCTTCCACTTCATACCCGTCTCTTAAGGCTTCTTCTCTCACATTACCGGAGATCTTCCTATTCTATTTCGGTAAATGAGGATTATTCTTGAGAACAGCCCCGGCATGCTCCCGAGGATAACCGTCCCCATGCGCCTATGTTGAATCCGGCATGAATGGTTTGGCAATAGATGAGGCATGCGAGGGGATCTCATGCCGGCATTCCTGCCGGGAGATCTAAGAAATAAGCCCATCTCACTGATTTTGGTTTCCTCTTGTGAAACCACGCCGCGCCGTTATCATCACTCTTACGAGCCATCGGTACCTCTGATAAGGATAGTTTCCTCCCTTACCCAAACGGAGATGCTTATGGCTCGTAACATCCTTGCTCAAAAGATGCCGGGACAAAGAGATCATGGGTACCCTCCTGTGATCATCTCTGCTGCTCACCCGATGCCCGGCTCCGGCGCACCGCCCGGAACAGACCCGATTCAGGGAGAATCGCCGGGCAGGGTGAGTTCACATCCCCTGATATGAAGAAGGGAGAACGATTATGAGCGAACATCATACCACGTTCACTGAGCCGGTGCAGGATCTCCCTGGAAAGCCCACCACACTCTGGCTGGATACCGCGCCGGATACGGATTACCCTGCTCTCGACAGGGACCTTAAGGTGGACACCCTTATCGTGGGCGGAGGCATAGCCGGTTTGACGACCGCCCTGCTGCTGCAGGAGGCAGGGGCGAGCACTGCGGTGATCGATGCCAGGCGCATCGTCAGTGGTGTGACAGCCCATACCACTGCAAAGATCACCTCCCTGCACAGTGACATCTACCACACCCTGATCATGCACTTCGGCAGGGAAGGTGCGGGCATATACGCAGAGGCCAATCAGGCAGCCATCGAAAAGATCGCGGCTCTCATCGATAAGGAGGGCATAGACTGCGAGTTCAGCCGTTCATCGGCCTATACCTATGCCGTGGACGACCGCCAGGAGCGGAGAATCGAAGAAGAGGTGAAGGCGGCTGAGAGCATCGGCCTGCCGGCATTCCTTGTCCAGGACACCTCGCTTCCCTTTCCCACGCGGGCTGCGGTCTGTCTCAGGGACCAGGCGCGTTTCCATCCCAGGAAATACCTGCTTGCCCTGGCCGTGAAGTATACCGGCGCAGGAGGACTGATCTTTGAGAACACCCGGGCACTGGGTGTCCGAAAGGATGGAGGAAATACAACGGTCACAACCAACCGCGGCCCGGTCAGGGCCCGCAATGTCGTGATCGCCACGAACTTCCCGATCTTTGATCCCACCTTCATGTTTGCCCGGATGTATCAGAAGCGCTCATATGTTCTGGGGGTGCGGGTCAACTATCCTCTCCCTGACGGCATGTTCATCAGCATCGAAGAGCCCTTTCACTCCATCCGCTCCCACCCTGGGGCAGAGGGCGATATCCTCCTGGTGGGCGGGGAGATGCACCAGACCGGCCATGTCAGCGACACGGCCGCCCTCTACAAAAGGCTCGAAGACTTCGCCCGCAGGCATTTCGACATAGGAGCCATAGAATACCGCTGGTCAACCCAGGATAATGTCACCACCGACAGGGTGCCCTATATCGGCGCTGCCTCGCCCATGCACAAAAATATATTTATCATTACCGGTTTCAACGGGTGGGGAATGACCCACAGCATGGTGGCGGCCACAATTGTTACCGATGCCGTGCTCGGGCGCAGAAATGACTGGAGCGAGCTGTACAATCCGTTCCGCTTCAAGCCGAGCAGCGCATACACCTTTTTCGAGCAGAATTTCCAAGTGGCAAAGACCTTTGTGAAAGACCGGATCACCTCAAAGCCGGAGAGGCTCGAAAAAAGCAGGATTGCACTGGGCCAGGGCGGGATCTTTGCCGTGGACCATGACAAGGTAGGTGTATCCAGAGACCGTGACGGCAATATCCATGCAGTTTCCCCGATTTGTACCCACCTGGGCTGTGTTGTGAGCTGGAACAATGCCGAGCAGTCCTGGGACTGCCCCTGTCATGGGTCACGTTTCGATGCGGACGGACAGGTAATCCATTCACCCGCGAAAATCGACCTGGAGAAAAAGTCTCTGAAAGGCATTCTTCCTGAAGAAGACTGAAGGAAGAATGTTTTTCAAGGCCCCATACATTTCCCTTCGCGCACGTGGATATCCCTCTCTGATCACAATCTGTTGGCAGCTCCTTGCATTCCTGCGGGTGAAAATTATTATAGAAGACACCATTTGTCATGAAACGGTTTTTTAACGCTTTGTATCGAGAGGAGGGGTTCTTGCCATGTTTGAGAAATCCTGGCACCAGCACTATGATTACAACGTTCCCACCACCATCAGGTATCCCAGGCTGCCCGCGCATGATCTGTACCTGCTTGCAGCCAACACCTTTCCGGATAAGCCGGCGCTCAATTTTTACGGCACCGAAACAACCTTCTGGGAGCTCCGTTCCCAGGTGAGACGCATGACGAGCGCACTGGGCGCGCTGGGGGTGAAGAAGGGAGAGCGGGTGGGCATCCACCTGCCCAACTGTCCGCAGTTCGTGATCTCCTACCTCGCATCTTTGTCCCTGGGCGCCGTCGTGGTGAACCTGAATCCCATGTACACCGCAGACGAGCTGGGTTTCATCGTACAGAACACCGGGATGGAGACCCTGATCACCTTCGACCTGGTCCTTGCCAACGTCCGCCCTGTGCTGGTCGGCTCCGGGGTCAGGAGGGTGGTCGTCACCCGCGTGACCGACTTCATCAAGGGCTTCGGGGTGAGCACGCCCAAGGATCTTGATCTCGACGAAGGATGGCATCATTTCTCCCAGCTCTTGGAAAGCGGTTCGGCTGCGAGGGTGCCGAAGGTGGATGTGGGGCCTCAAGACCCAGCCCTCATCCAGTTCACCGGCGGTACCACCGGTGTTCCCAAGGGAGCGGTCCTCACCCATGCGAACATCATCGCAGCGACCTTTCAGGCCTCACTGTGGGGGAACCCCACCATCACCCTGGTGCCAATGGAGAAGCGGATCACCCTGTGCCTGCTGCCCTTCTTCCATGTCTACGGCAACATCGTCGCCATGAACTGGTCACTGTTCAACTGCGCAACCCAGATCCTGGTGCCGCGCTTCGAGATAGACGAGTTCATGGGGATCATCGCCAACTTCGAGAAAATCACCTTTTTCCCGGCCGTACCCACCATCATCACTGCAGTGGTCAACCACCCCAGGGCGGCGGAGCTCAGCCTCGACAGGCGGCTGGGCCTTCTCAACTCAGGCGGGGCCCCCATGCCGGTGGAGCTCATCGAGCACGTGAAGGACATGGGGATCTACTTCAGCGAGGGATACGGCCTGAGCGAGTCAACCTCGCTGGGCCTATCCAACCCTGTGCTGGGTTTGAAGAAGGCGGGGAGCATCGGCATTCCGTTCCCTGATATGGACGTGAAGCTCGTAGACGTGGACGAGGGAAGAGAAGAGGTGGGCCCCGGCGAGCCGGGCGAGATCATCATGAAGGGCCCGCTCGTCATGCAGGGCTACTGGAACAACCCGGAAGAGACCAAAGGCCAGCTCAGAGACGGATGGCTCTACACCGGCGACATCGCCCAGGCGGACGAAGACGGCTATATCTTCATCGTTGACCGCAAGAAGGACATGATCATCGCAGGCGGGTTCAACATCTATCCCCGCGATATCGACGAGGTCCTCTACCAGCACCCGAAGGTCATGGAGGCATGCTGCATCGGCGTCCCGGACGAGTATCGCGGAGAGACAGTCAAGGCATTTGTGGTGCTCAATCCCGGGGAGCAGGTGTCAGAGCAGGAGCTCATCGATTTCTGCAAAAAGAAACTGGCTCCGTACAAGGTGCCCAAGATCATCGAATATCGCGAGTCGCTGCCCAAATCCGCCGTGGGCAAGATACTGCGCAAGGTACTGCGGGAGGAGGAGCTGGAAAAGCGGAGCAAGAAGACCGCCCAGGACTCGGCCGGGTGAGGCGGGGACATCCGGAATCCGGAGCGGGTTGTTTACAGGACGACGGTTCGCAGCCGGGTTGCAGGGGTGTCTTCTGCGTGCATCAGCCGTTTTTTCTCGAACCCGATCCGTCCCGGTGAACAGCCGGTGTGGTAGCGTCCGGCAAACCGCCTCCTGCTTCATGCGGGTGCGATGCCCGGCCGGACCTGCACCGCCTCCGGTCACAGAGGTTCTTCCTGTCTCCGGTGATGCAGCCGATAAAATGCCGTATGGGGCGCTTCCCCAGTGGGATCACGAGATTGTCTGCCTGCTCTTTTCGCGGCTCGATCGATCCGGATCGAGGAGCGGAGGCCTCACGTCGAACCACGGCCGGGCCTGCTCGAGCTGTGCAGCCAGCCTGAACAGGGAGGCCTCGTTCCCGAAGGGTGCGATGAACTGCACCCCGCAGGGAAGATTCTCTTCGGTCCAGTACAGAGGGACAGACATGGCCGGCTGGCCGGTGAGATTTGCCAGCTGGGTAAAGGGGGTCTTTGCAAGCGACTCGATCGCGATCTTGTCTGCAATGCCCGAGAGCCGCACCAGCCGACCGAGGCCGAAGGTATTCACAACCTTCATGAGCATCTCCTCTGCGGGAGAGGGCTTGAGCTCGCCGATCTTCACCGGCGGATACGCGGTCGTGGGGGTGAGGAAGAGATCGTAGTCCTGGTGGAATTCCCCCATAGCCCGGGCTGCTCGGTTCCATTCTCTTAAGGCCAGAACGAACTCTCGCGCCGAATACGCGCCGCCCAGGAGGTTGAGCAGCCAGGTGGGCCCCTCCACGTCTTTCGGTGCCGCCTTTCTCCCCAGAATCTGCTGCATCTCGGATATGTCCGCGGCTACCTCTCCGAAGTACATCATGAAATAGCTTCTGGCCAGGGCCATTCCGTCTATCCGCGGTCCTGCCTCTTCTACGGCATGCCCGAGGTCCTCGAGAAGCCGCGCAGCGTCCTCAACGGCCTTCATGCATTCAGGATGCACCGGGGTGCCCAGGGGAGAGGCTGTGCTGAAGCCGATCCTGAGCTTTCCCGGAGAGCGTGTTATCTCCTGCATATAGGGACGTACCGGGCGGGGTATCTCATAGGGATCGCCCGGAGCTGGGCCGTTTACGGCATCGAGCATGGCGGCACAGTCCCGTACCGTCCGGGTGAGCACATGCTCAACAGCCGCCCCCTGCCAGAGCTGGCCGTAGTCGGGACCGGCCGTATTTCTTCCCCGCGATGGCTTGAGCCCGAATAGGGCGCAATAGGAGGAGGGGATGCGGATTGACCCGCCGCCGTCTCCTCCAGATGCCATGGGGGTCATCCCGCAGGCAACGGCCGCGGCAGACCCGCCGCTGGAACCCCCGGGGGTGCGGGTGATATCCCATGGATTCTTTGTGGGACCGTGGAGCTCGGGCTCGGTAACGCCCATGAGCCCGAATTCCGGGGTGTTTGTCTTGCCCAGGATCACTACGCCGGTGTTGCGGTAGCGCTTCATCAGTTCTGAATCATGCCGGGGGATATGGTTTCTCAATGCCTTGCACCCCTTTGTCATGGGTGCTCCGGCACAGGATGAAACCAGGTCCTTGATGAGAAAGGGCACCCCGGTGAAGGGGCCATCGGGCAGCCCTGAATCGATGGAGCTTCTCGCCTGGTCATACATGCGGCAGATCACCGCATTGACCGCCGGATTGAACCGCTCGATCCTCCTGATAGCCTCCTCGCACAATTCGCCCGGAGATACTTCGCGTCTGCGGACGAGCTCGGCCAGGCCCAGGGCATCGTATTGATCGTACTCATGAAATTTACTCACGGCCTATCCTCTCACCGAATCAGATCCAGCCAAGCAACCCGAAAACGACAAGCCCTGCGAGATTGACAGCCCCAAGGGCGCCCACGAAGGTGAAGCTCCGCTTCAGGGGAGCATCGTAGGCATAGACGGCGGCGGCGAAGAAGGGGATGTAGACCGTGACAAAGACCGGGAAGGATCCCCAGAAGGGATACACCCAGACAAAGGCGGGTGTCCTGACCAGGAAGATTTCGATAATGGCGGCAGCGGCCGCTGTGAAAACCGCCACGAAGATGCGGCTGTTGATGCCCGCGATTTTTGCCTTTGGGTCCTTGGGCAGGAGCTTGGTGGTCACGATGCCGGCAATTGAAAACATGAGGCTGATCTCGATGCCCACGCCCACCATGATGGAAAACGCGGTCCGGTCGGGAACGGTCCACAGGGCATGGCCGGAGAAGTGCTGGATAAGGGCGTTGACGATCTCTACGAACCAGTGGACCATATAGAGCGAGAGACCGGCGGCGATCGCCTTGTAATTGCCGCGTTCATACTCGTGACCATAGATATATAATACAATGACCGCAAGCGTGATGACGTACCATTGAAACGGGTCCCCTGACCTGACGATGTCCAGGGCCTGCTGCGTTGCTTCCGGATGGTTCAGATTCATGGGTCCTCCTCCTTTTTTGACAATAGTCGACAAGGCCTTCAAAATGCCCGAAAATCAGGCTCACTTCTGGAATGGGGAAATACTAGCACATGATCGAGGCAATGAAAATAGATATCAATAAGTTTGATAATTCATCTGCCGGGCCTCCAGCCGAGCTGCCGGAAATGTCTCAGGGTGCCGATCTCTCCGGTGATATGGCTGGAATCGTCGGATGCGAGGAAAACGGCCAGCCTGGCTACGTCCCGGGGATCCTTGAGCAGGCTCTGTTCCTTGTAGGCGACGAAATTCCGGTGAACGTCTTCACCAAGGATGCCGGGACCTATCTGCCTGATTTGAGTCTGCATGGAGGTATCCATGACCCCGGGATCGATGGCGTTGACCTGGATGTTCCAGGGCTGCATCTCGGATGCCAGGGACCGGGTGAGCTGGATGGCGCCCGCCTTGGACACGGCATAGGCGCAGAAGCGCGGATAGGGCATCTCGCCCAGGCCTGAGATGATATTGATGATCTTTCCCTGCCGCCTTTCGATCATGGATGGAAGCACGGCGCGGGCACAGAGGTAGAAACCTGTGAGGTTCACTCCCAGGGTCCGGTTCCAGGCATCCGGGTCGGTGTCTTCCAGAAAACGCGGAGGACCGATGATTCCCGCGTTGTTGACCAGGACATCAATGCTGCCGAATCTCGCAAGGGCGTTCTGCACAGTCTGCCTCACGTCTTCGGGGCACGATACATCACCTGCTAAGTGAACCACCTCGGCCCCTGTTCCCCGGGAGATTTCATCCGCCGCTTTTTCGAGCTCTTTCAGGTCCAGGCTCATCATCACGACGTTCATCCCCTGTCGGGCGTATTCCTCTGCTATGGCCCTTCCGAGCCCCCTGCCTGCACCGGTCACCAGTGCCGTCTTCCCATGAACAGGCATATCAGCCTCCTTTCTCCACCCGGATTTCTCCATGTATCTATTGAGAGATAGTAATGGCCGTCTGTCCTCTTCCAACCGAAGTCTCGCCTCTAAAACGCCGGAGGTGTCGTCAGAGGCATGCCGCCCTCGATGTATACCGCCTTTCCTTTATGGAAAGACCCAGCTCATGGAAAATTTTCAAGGAATGCAGCCAAACTCGAACAAGTTTGCAGAAATCGTCAATCCCTCTTGCATAATCGCGGCTAACGCGTTAAGAAACAGACTTGGAAGAAACGCAGCAAATTCCATTCATCTTCCTGGAGGAAACAGGATACTAAGCCAGAGTCGAATAAGGGAGCGCCGTATCAACCCCGTCAGGCCCCCAATAAGGAGCGTATGCAGGGGAACTTTTTAAAGAAGACAGGGCAGTAGAACATGGAACATCTTCTTGGGATGATAGAGGGCTTTCGGATTCAGGATCTCTTCGATATCGTCATCATCACCACCCTGATCTATGTCATCCTCATCTGGTTCAAGGATACCGCCTCACGCTTCGTGTTCGCAGGGATCAGCCTCCTGGGCCTGGTTTATATCCTTGCCCGTGTCTTTCACCTGTATCTGACCTCGCTCGTTCTGCAGGGATTCTTCACCATCCTGCTCATCGCCCTTGTGGTGATCTTTCAGGAGGATATCCGCAGGTTCTTCGAGCGGCTCGCAACCCTCGGATCTCTCAGGACGGCCCGAAAGAGTTCCGGCGAGAAGAGATGGCCGGTTGATGTAGACGTGATCATCGAGAGCGTGGCTGATTTTGCTGCAAAGAGGGTGGGCGCCATCATCATTCTGCAGGGGAGGGACCCCCTCGAGCGCCATCTCAAGGGGGGATACGAACTTGACGGAAAGATTACCCAGCCCCTTCTTGCGAGCATCTTCGACCCGCATTCCATCGGGCACGACGGGGCGGTCGTCATACACGGCAACCGGGTGACGAAATTCGGGTGCCATCTTCCCCTGTCCCACGATACGGAGAAGTTCGGAAAGTACGGGCTTCGCCATACTGCCGCACTGGGGCTTTCCGAGCGGTGTGACGCTCTGTGCATCGTGGTCTCGGAAGAACGGGGGACCATCTCGGTGGTCCAGGACGGGAAGATGGTGGTCTCGCGGAAACCCTCGGACTTGAGCTCTATGATCAGGGCCTTTTACGAAAGGGAGGAGATGCTTGGCAACAAGAGACAGAACCCGCACTGGACGCGGAGAAATACCCTTGAAAAGGCGGTTGCCGTCGTGCTGGCACTCGGGCTCTGGTTTGCCTTCGGCTATCAGAAGGAATCGATCCAGCGGGATTTTGTGGTGCCCATCGAATATCGGAAGATTTCCCAGGAGTGGGAGGTCGAGGAGAATCTCCACAAGGAGGTGACCGTGACCCTGATGGGGCCTGTCCAGGCCTTCAATCTTCTGGACCCGTCCACTCTGAAGGTCTCGGTGGATCTCTCCAATTTGACGGAAGGGAAGCAGGAAATCCCCCTGACGAGCGACATGGTCAGGATCCCGTCGAATCTCTCCCTGATGAGGATAAAGCCCGAACGGATCAGACTGTCTGCATATCGTCTCTATGCCTATAATGCCCCGGTCCATGTCAGAACGACCGGCTCTTTGCAGAAGGGATTTACGCTCAAACGTGTAGCCGCGGTCCCGGAGACCTTTGCCGTTCTCGCCCCGAACAGCACCATACAGAAGAAAGTGCCGATCCAGACGGAGGAGATCGACCTCTCTCAGATCAAAGAGAGCATCTCGATGGATGCAAGGGTTCTTCTGCCGCACGATGTGCGGATCAAGAGCGGACAGCTGCCCTCGGTCAAGGTGGTTGTTGAGGTGGAGAAGAAGGCCGAGGAGAACACGACCTGAAGTCCACCGGGCCGGGCGCACGAGAGATGATGCTTCTTTCCGGGACCTGTCCTATAGGGGAGTAAACCCCGAGCACACAGGTCGATATCAGCACATGCCGGCGTCAGGTCTCATATGTTGAGGCCTGACCCCATGATCTGCCCCCATGATGACCTCATGACTGATTGCCGCTTTAGTACTAAAGGAGGGCAGGGAAGAAGGCGGGCGGGATGCTCAGCTTACGAGATAGACGTTGTCGCCGACCCTGACCTTGTCCTTCACCTTGATGCCGATGAGGTCTCCGGCACCTGCCTGCTCCACGGTTTTCTGATCGATCTGCATGGATATGACCTTTTCCTCAAACGAGGTGGTGGCTCCCTCGATGGAGATGGTGTCCCCCACCTTCAGGGTGTCGGTCAGCGATATGCCAGCCACACTGATCTTGCCGAAATAGTGGGTCACTTTTCCGATCAACTTTTTTTCTTCGGCCACGATGGTTCCTCCTCTCTTGAGAATGATCATTATTATACGAGTACAGGGCGGTGTTTCTCAAGGGGAAAAGCGGCATCCTCTGTTTGCGGCGGAGTCCCGATGCCCCGGAGCAAGGCAGGGAGAACACCCGGACGGGAACGAAGGGGGGAAAAGGGGCAGGGGGCGCCGGTGACGGGAAAGGCCTTAAAGGGTCAGAGGTTCGATGACGCCTCGTAGATCATGAGATGCGCAAACGCGGCCAGCACCAGGCCGTGCGTGATGCAAGACGTGCGGATGAGTGCGGGGATGTCCTTCCGGTCGACCAGTTCGACCTCGATGGCCTCGGTGGGATCGAGGCTTTGCCCGGAGACGGGCACGGCGTTGCATGCGAGATAGGTGTAGCACCGGTTGTTCTGGATGGCTGGGTTGGGCTCCACTGTCCCGATATGGACAACCTCGTCGCTGTGATAGCCCGTCTCCTCGATCATCTCCCTCAGGGCCGCCTCAGCCGGGTCGGTGTCATCTTCGGAGATGAGCCCTCCGGGTATTTCCAGGGTTTCGCTCCTCGTGCCCAGACGGTACTGCCGGATCATGACCACTTTTTCATCAGGCGTTATGGGGATGATGTTCACCCAGTCGGCAAAGCCGAGCACCGTGAAGTCCTGGACAATGCCGTTGGGAACGAAGCGATAGGTTTCTTCCCGCACTTCCACGATCCGGTTCTGATACGCGACACGCGATTCGAGAAAGTTCCAGTGCCTCTTCACTCTCTTCACCTCAAACGGGAGACATTTGACTGCAAGGTTGTATTATTACTATTAGGGCCGCCGGATCAACCCTTTTCCCCGCGATGCGGTTGCCAGCATGGGAGTTGCTGTGATAGACTTGAAAAATTCAAGGGGGGAAGCAATGAAGTGCACGTATCTCGATGAAAAATGCTATGAGTTTCACAAAGACGATACCGCTCAGAGGTGCTTCCTCTGCAGCGAGAATTCCCGGAAACTGTTCATCGTGCGGCAGATCGCCAGCATGAAGATGGTTCATATGTGCGGGGAGTGCATGGTGAGCAACTCCTCGGAATATCTCCTCGACAATACCCGCCCCTGGGAAGGGGATAAGGGCAGCAGCAAATGATCCTTCACATATCGTAGGCCCGCGGGAACTTCATGACGAAGGTCGCTCCCTCTCCCTCCTTCGAGAACGCCTCGATCCTCCCGTTGTGCGCCTCCATGATCTTCTTGCTGAAGGTCAGCCCGAGGCCCGAGCCCCTCTGGCGCTCCTGCCTCCCCCGCACCCGGTAGAACGGCTCGAAGATGAAGGGAAGCTTGTCCTGGGGGATGCCCTGGCCGGTGTCAGAGACGCTCACCGATATGTAATAATCATCGCAGTCCGTGCACACGAGAATTCTTCCTCCCGGGGGGGTGTACTTGGTGGCGTTGCCGATGATGTTGCTGAAAACCCGTAGCAGGCTCTCCTGGTCGCCGTAGATCATCGGGAGACCTTTCTTGAGGTCCGATTCAAGCCTGATCCCCCGTTTCTGGCATAGGGGGCACATCTCTTCCAGGCTTCGCTCGATCACCTCGGTGAGGTTCAGGGGGACCCTCGCCTCTGAGAAGGTGCCGTTTTCGATGCGGGAAATATCGAGCCAGTGCTCGATGAGATCATGGAGGTTCTGGATGCGTTTTTCGCACCGCTGGATAATCTCATTAGCCTCGGGCTTGAGCTCGCCCTCGGAGATGAGCTTGAGCGACTCGATATACTGCTGAATGGTCACCAGTGGAGATCGCATCTCATGGGAGACAAAGGTGATGAAGTTCCTCTCCATCCGGGCCTTTTCCTCCCGGAGAAACTCCGCCTCAACCTTGAGGCGCCTATGCTCGATTCCGCGCTTGGTGACAGCCCTGAGCTGGTCGGGGGTAAAGGGTTTGGGCAGATAGTCGTACGCGCCTTTTTTCATGGCCTCCACCGCCGAAACAATGGAGGCGTATCCGGTGATCACGATCAGGACGATGTCCGGCATCTCGCGGGAGATGTTTTCGATGATGTCCATGCCCGAGCAGTTGGGCATCTTGAGGTCTACAAAGAGGACTTCGGGCTTGATCTCCCGGGCGAGGTTGACGCCGGCCAGCCCGTCGGAGGACGTGGTAATCGAATACCCTGACTTCTCAAGGGCCTGCCTGCAACCATCGAGGATCGACTCTTCATCGTCGATGATGAGGACACGGGAACCGCGAGCGGTTTCAATCACCGGCTATTCCCCCAGCAGCGACCCTACGTGCCTGAGGAGGTCGTCCGCCTTGATGGGTTTGTGGAGCACCATGTCCACGGTCGGAAGCCCTTCCGGGGGCTCGAATGACTGATACGGCCCCTGCAGGTCCACGGCGCTGAGCATGATCAGGGGGATCTGCTTGCCGGAATCAGAGGTTCTGAGCTTGGATACGACGTTGAAACCCTCGCTCCAGGTCTCCATCATCATGTCGACGATCGCGAGGTTGGGGTTTACGGATTTCGCCATCTCGACACCGCTCTTGCCGTCCTCGGCCAGGAAAACCTCGTACCCTCCCTTTTCCAGAATGAGCTTGGTGGCCATCAGGAAGTCCTTGTCATCATCAATGAGCAATATCTTTTTCTTTGCATCCATTGCCTCTTCCTCCTTGTTTGATCTGCTCACTGGAAGAAAGCAAGGTCGGTGCCACTATATAACTTGAAGATATTACATGGCATTATGGTTGATGATACATGCCTTGGACTTTGTCTGAGGGGCAAAACACCCCGTTGGTGAGGAAGATAACCCCATGGGCGAAATAAGGTCCGGACCCCTCTCCTGAGAGATCCGGAATGCCGCCCGGTCAGGAGGGGGGCAGCTCATTCATCGTCTTTTATCTCGATTCCGTAATTGCGGATTTTGGTTCTGAGGGTCTTCCGGTCGATCCCGAGGAACCTGGCGGTCTTGTTGATCTGGTTGTTGAAGTGGTGGAGCGCCTTTTCGATGTGCTCCTTTTCCACCTCCACCAGGGTCATCTTTCCGGAGAAGGGGTCTACGACCGGCGCCTTGGAGCATGTGTCCTGGCCGTAGTAGAGGATGTCGGAGAGTGTGACCTCCTCGTGATCGCAGAGTACGCAGAGCCTCTCGATCGTATTCTTGAGCTCGCGGATGTTGCCCGGCCAGGTGTAGGAGGTCAGAGACTTCACGACCTCGGGCGAGAGCGACTGAGCCTTGCTCCCATGCCTCGAGCGGAAGATGTCGAAATAGTGGAACGCGATGGGCGCGATGTCGGAGCGGTGTTCACGCAAGGGCTTGATATGGATGGGGACCACGGAGATGCGGTAGAAGAGGTCCTCACGGAAGGTGCCGTTTTGCACCTCCACCCTCAAATCCTTGTTCGTGGCGGTAATGAGCCGGACATCGATCTTCTCGGGAATAGAGCTTCCCACCCGGGGAACCTCCTGCTCCTGGATCACGCGGAGCAGCTTGGCCTGGACATCAAGGCTGATATTGGAGATCTCGTCGAGGAACAGTGTGCCCTTATCGGCGGTCTGGAACCTGCCGTCCCGGTTTTCGGTGGCCCCGCTGAACGCGCCCTTGATGTGGCCGAAGAGCTCCGACTCCATGAGATTGTGCACCAGGGAAGAGCAGTCTACCGGGACGAAGGGCTTGTTGGACCGTGCGCTCAGGCTGTGGATGGTCCGGGCCACGAGTTCCTTTCCGGTGCCGCTCTCCCCGGTGATGAGCACGGTGCTGTCCGTCTTGGCAACGCGCCGGATGGTTTCCTTGAGCTCTTCCACATAGTCGCTCGTGCCGATGATCATCGAGAGGGAGTCTCCGGTGGGGCGCTCTTCGCTCTTTTCGGAGAGGCAGTCCTGCACCGCGAGTTTGAGCTCGGCGGCGCTGAAGGGCTTGGTGATGAAGTTGTGCGCCCCAAGCCGCATGGCCTCGACAGCCACCGGGATGGTGCCGTATCCGGTGATCACGATGATCTTGGAGGCGACCGGGTGTTCGCTCTTGAGTATCCTCAGGATCTCGAGCCCCTCGATTCTGGGCATCCTTAAGTCCAGGAGAATCACGTCAAAGGCGCCGGTCCGGGCGAGCTCAAGGCCGGTCATGCCGTCCGCGGTTGCTGTCGGCTCGTATCCCTGGCGGGTGAGGATCTGCTGGCAACCGTCCCTGATAGACTCCTCGTCATCGATGATGAGAATTCGGATATTCTTTTTAGCCAATTTCCGCTCCTTGGATGGCATCGGACGACTTCATACCCGGCTTGTCTTCGCTCCCAAGATACACAGGCAGGGTGATGATAAAGGTCGTTCCTTTGCCCGGTTCGCTGTCTACGTCGATGAACCCGTTGTGCTTCTGAATGATTCCATAGGTGATGGAAAGTCCGAGCCCTGTTCCCTGGCCCGGGTCCTTGGTCGTAAAGAAGGGCTCGAAGATGTGGGGAAGATAGAGCCTGTCAATGCCCTTGCCGGTGTCCGAGATGGATACCTTGACCGCATTGGTGCTGGAGAGCCATGTAGAAATCGTGAGGACCCCTCTGCCCTCCATGGCGTCTGAGGCATTGATGAAGAGGTTGAGAAAGACCTCTTCGAGCCGTGAGCTGTCGCCCATGATCAGGGGGAGCTGGGGGGAAAGATCGTGCTTCACCGTGATGCCCAGGAACATGGACTGGTCCTTCACAAGGTTGAGCGAGGTGGTGATCACATCGTTGATGCTGATCGGCCGCATGTCGCCCGAAGGCGTCCTGGCGAAGTCGAGGAGGTTCTGGACGATCTTCTTGCACCGGTTGGTCTGATAGATGATCTTTTCCAAGTTGCCTTTGCAGGGGTGATCGTTTTCCATCTCCTCGAGCACGAGGTTGCTGTAGAGCAGGATGCCCCCCAGCGGATTGTTGATCTCATGGGCGACCCCGGCCGCCATCTGGCCGAGCGAGGCCAGGCGCTCGGTGCGCGTGATGCGGTGGAAGGCCTTTTGGAGCCTGTCGTCGCGGTCTTTCAGAGATCTGGCCATGTTGTTGAAGGCCTCGTCGAGCATGTCGAAGCCCGAGGACCTTCCGGGCGGGAGCTGGTATTCCAGATTGCCCGATGAAATGGCCTCGGTGGCCTGCTTGAGTATCCTGATCCGGCGAATGATGCTCTGACCGAGGCGGAAGGAGATGAAGAATGCCACGACCATGCCCAGAGAGGTGATTCCGAGAAAGAGCCACATGGTATTCAGCTTGATGTCCCGGTATTTGGCCTCCAGGATGCCGGTGTAGAGCATGCCGATGATGTTCCGGTCGATGTCGTAGATCGGGGTGTATGAGCTGATGTACCAGTCGTTGACCACGAAGGCCCGGCCGATCCAGTCTTCTCCCCGGGTGATGACCTGGTCGTAGACCTCTTTGGAGACAATCGTGCCGATGGCCCTCTGCTGATCGGCATTGATCACGTTGGTGGACACCCGCACTCCGCCCAGGAATATGGTCGCAAACCCGATATCCCTGCCGCGATAGGTCTCGTGCTGGTATACGGTTTCCTTGATGGTGTCCACGATGTTGTAGTCGCGATTGAGCAGGATGCCGCCGATAAGCGCGCCGAGCAGTGTCCCGTCCTTAAGAAAGATGGGGTAGGCGGCCCTCAGCACCATGCCCTGCGAGAGCGTGGTCTCACGCACCTCGACAGACTGGGGGGTTTTCACGATGGGAATCAGGACCCGGGAGGCAAGGCGGGGGTTCTGATCCTTGATGGTCTCCAGGGACATGACCACCGCCGAGGCCTGGGGCTTTTTCTCGTACAGGCACTTGCGGACCACCGGGTCCCACAGAATGACATCACCCTTGGCCTCGGGGTTCGCCACCCGGTAGATCACCCGTCCGTTTGCATCGACCAGCGTGAGCATGTCGAGCGCGCGGCGGTCGTCGAAGTAGTGGGTCCCGGTGCGGATCAGACCTTCCAGGCCGGACAGGGCGCCGGGGTCGTTGTTCAGGATCGCCTCCTGCAGCGGACTCCTGAGGTAGATGAACTCAAGCTGGTACTCGAGGCGCTCCAGGGCGTGGCGGTAGATGAGCTTGGCGGTGTTGATGTCCTGCTGGACCTTTCGCTGCACCTCATCCAAGGTGCTCTTGTTGATCGTGGTGATCCCCACCACGGTGGCTACCGCCCCCGTAAGACAGGTGGCAATGAGAAAACCCATAACCAGGCGGCTCTGCAGCTTCATACGAGAAATATCTTTCGAGAGGATTTACATTACAATGTACTCCTTATAACACTTCCCGGGGATGCGAGGCAATGCCTGATAGGCAAGGGCGGATGAAACAAGGCCTCATTGCTTATCAGCAGGATTCTCTTGACCGGATCAGCCGGTTTACCCGCAAGGTCTGATACTGGGAATACGTCCGGCCGGTGGAGAGGATGAAACCATACTCGATATCCGGCGGCCCGGCCATGATCTCGTGAATGATCCCCAGGGGCCGATTCCCCTTGCAATAGTGAGAGTGATGGACTATGTGCTCTACCCTATGAGAACCGACATCCCCAATATGGTGTTCGCCGACCGGCAGGGAAACATCATGGATTTTGAAGGCCTCGGTATGGTGGGCAGGAGCGGGGACTATCTCGTGCCGGTCTCATCGGAAGAGACCATTGCACTGCCCAGGGGCTCGCAGCTCTATGTGCTCCCTGACAGGTATCCCATCGGCGTGGACAGGCAGACCGGAGAGATCGTGGTCCTGAAGAAAAACCCATTTGACGGCAAGGGCCCGGTCTTTGCCGTTGCCGCCTTTCTGTGCGCGGCCCATACCCAGACCTATCTCGCGGCCTGGGAGCGCAGGAAAGGCGCAGGTGTGCTGCCTCTCTACGCCTACACAGCGCTGGGGTTCAAAGACGGCTTGGTGACCGCGGCCATGAGGACGGACGAATCCCGGCGGCAGGACCCGGACATGTTCCGGATGGAAAAGGTGAAAGAGGGGATCGCGGCATGGAAAAAGGAGCTGCCGAAGAACCGCCTGGTAGAACACCTCACTCACTGCGCAATGGTCTACGGGTGCCCTGCGGCTCTCAACCTCTTCCAGGGACGTGAGGAAGGGCCGCTGCCTACTTCTCCGGCGTGCAACGCCCGGTGCATCGGCTGCATCTCCTTTCAGGAAGGGTGCGAGCCTCCCTCGCCCCAGCAGCGCATCACGTTTGTGCCCACACCCGAAGAGATCGCACAGGTGGCGATGAAGCACATATCTCAAGTGGAAGAGCCTGTTGTGAGCTTCGGCCAGGGTTGCGAAGGAGAGCCGCTTATTGTCGGCGACGTGATCCGGGATGCCATCCGCCTAATCCGGAAAGAGACCGATCTGGGCACCATCAACCTCAACACCAATGCAAGCATGCCCGAGAAGATCGCCGAGCTCGCGGACGCTGGGCTGGACAGCATGCGGATCAGCATGAACTCGGCACGTCCGGCCACCTACCGCTCCTACTTCAGACCGTCCTACGATTTCGGCTGTCTCGCCGCGAGCGCCGCCGAGATGAAGAAGAGGGGCAGGTTCGTGTCCATCAACCTGTTCGTTTTTCCCGGCGTGACGGACGCGCCCAAGGAGGCAGAGGCCCTCAAGAGGTTTATCGAAGAGAACCGCATCGACATGGTGCAGTGGAGAAACCAGAATATGGACCCGGATGTCTACCTGGATCTCCTCGGCCAGGCCTTTCCCTCCGGGATCGGCATCAGGCGGTTGATCGAGGAGGTTCCCGTGAGGCGGGGATACTTCAACCCGTATGTACCAAAAGGGTGAGTCCTCTTAGAACGGCGGCTGGGGATGGCTTGATGTCCTGTTTAAAAACCTCCGATCTCTCCTTTATGAGCAGTGGCTACCGCTATTGGAGAGAAAAGGGGATTCCCGGATAGGGCCTGAAGCGCTAAAACTCCACGAATCCGCCGCTGTCTGCCGGCAGTGAGTCCATACCGTTCTCCCGGCTGTGATCGGCCTGCTCCCAGAATTCCAGGAGCATGACGGTGAAGTCGTCATCAAAGTTTTCTCTGGCGTTGTATACCCGTATCCGGGCCTCGATGAGGTCGATGACATCCTGGCCGTGAGATTCCTCGATGGTTTTTGCGAAGAGCGCCTTGAGCCGGGTCAGCCCGAAAGGGACGCCCTCCTTGTTCTCCGTCTCCAGGAGGCAGTCGGTATAGAGGAGCAGGGCATCGCCCCGTTCAATGCCGGTGATGGTCTTCTCCTCGTAGGCGCCGTCGTCGAACATCCCGAGGAAGAACCCGTCGGTATCGAGCTCTATGACCTCCCGGGTGCTCTTCTTGTAGAGGAGTGGAGTAGGGTGACCGGCATTGGAAAAGGATATGGCGTTGTTCACGGAGTCGCTCAGGAGGTAAAAGGCCGTGATATAGTCATCCGAGAGGATCGGGTTGAACTCCTGGTTGAGCATGTGGAAGAGGATCTTGGGGCTCGCCACGTTCGCCGCCAGTGTGTGGAAACTCATCTTGAACATGGACGATACCAGGGCCGCAGCCACACCGTGCCCGGACACATCGGCGATGATGAAGCCGGAGAGTCCCTGCCCCAGATCCACCACATCGTAGAGATCACCGCCGATATGAATGGAGGGGATATACTTGCAGGAGACGCTCACCCCGCCGATATTCTCGTAAATGTTGGGCAGAAGGCTCTTCTGGAGTTTGCCCGCCATTTTGAGCTCATCGACCATCCGCTTGTTCTGCGCCTGGATGATTTCATTCTTTTCATCCACTTCGGCCAGCGCTATGGCGAGCCTGGCGGCCTGCTCCTCCATGAGATCCCGGGTCTCGGCGGTCTCCATGAGCACCTGCTCCATTTCCTGCTTTCTGATCAGATGCTCGGTCATATCCATAAACGCTACGACGACATTGTTCTCTGTCTCGTTTACAGAAATCTCCTGGACGGTTTTGCTGATATGGCGGAATTGGCCTCCGGGAATTTCAATGATGACCTCACTGCTGTCGGAATGGAAGAGACCCCTGATGCTCTCGGGCAGATCATCAGCACGCCTCCCGATAATGTCGCCCCTGTTTATGCACGTGATCGACTCGGCGGTCGAGTTCCAGAGAAAGATCCGCCCATCGCCTGATACGGCCAGAAGGCCTGCAGGCAGTGCATCGGTAAACTTCACAAAGAACTCATTATCTTGCATTGCGTGCATCGCTGTCTTCGACCCTTGGTTCGGCCGGGGCCCTGTAGACGAGAACCACCTGGTTGCCCTTTCCCTGATAGATGACAGAGGTGAAGAAATTCCTGGCAATGAAAAGGCCCAGGCCGCTGCCCATCCGGAGATGGGAATCGCTCTCGAAGATCGACCGGCTGTCGAAGCCGTCTCCCTGATCTATTACCGTATACTTAAGCTCGTTGCCTGACATGTGCACCTTGAGCGTCACCTTGCGCTGCGCATAACGGGGATCGGACATCTTCTCCTTCAGGAGGTCCTCGTATCTGTCTTCTGCAACCGCCTGGGCCTTCTCCTCCCGGGTGATCCCCAGGTTGCCGTGCTCGATCGCATTGATCAGGATCTCGCCCAGGGCTGTTTTGAGCATATTCAAATCCTTGCACACCTTTCGTGCATTGTAGACGGCCTGGTTGAGGATATAGGGGAGGTTCCTGATGTCGTTGTCGAACACCAGGATCTTGTCTTCCGTCTGCACGCATTCAACATCGGGCTCGGATACGATCTTGAGCATTCGCCTCCGGTTGTTGATGCGTTCTATGGACTGGGTGAGATCCTTCAGCCGGATGGGTTTTTTGAGATAATCCGCTGCACCGTGCCTGATGCATTCCATGGCATAGGTGTCATCCGTGCATGAGCTGATGGTGATGACCTGGGCTTGCGGGTCCGCCTCGCAGATGTCCCGCAGGATGGTCATGCATCCCTGGGAGAGGGGCGATACGCTCAGGATGACAAACTCGGGCTTGATAGTGAGGAACGATTTCAGTCCGTCGCTGGCCCCCAGGGCGCTGTAGACAGTGTATCCATGGGTCGATAGGCCCTGGTTGATGAATTCCCTGGTCTTGACGTCCTCTTCTATGGCCAGTATGGACTGCCTGTTATTTTTCACAAACTCTTTGTCCCTTCAACGAAATCTATTCGGATTTCGTCATACTCAGGATGAACTTCGCAATGGATTGCAAGGGGAGCACTTTGTCCACTGCACCCATCTCTATGGCCACCTTGGGCATTCCGAACACCACGCAGGACTCTTCGTCTTGGGCGATGGTGAATGCACCCGCATCCTTCATCTCCTTGAGCCCCCGTGCGCCGTCATCGCCCATGCCCGTGAGGATGATCCCTATTGCATTTGAGCCCAGGGTGTTCGCAGCCGAACGGAAGAGCACATCAACGGAGGGCTTGTGCCGATTCACCGGCGGCCCGTCCTTGACGGTCACATAGTAGCCCGTGGATCCCTTGTTGATGATCATATGGCTGCCGCCCGGGGCAATGAGGGCGGTGCCTCGTTTCAAAGGATCATGGTCTTGAGCCTCCAGAATCTCCATTTCGGTCAGGCCGTTGACCCTCTGGGCAAAGGACCTGGTAAACAAGGGGGGCATGTGCTGCACGATAAGGGTAGGGGGCGAATCGGCCGGGAGCTTGTTGAGGATCTGTTCGATGGCGACTGTGCCGCCGGTCGAGGCGCCGATGACCAGCACCTTCTCTCCCTCCTGGGCCGCGGAGACCTTCCGGGGTCTGATGACCTCGTCCATGCTGTGCCGGGGGGGCACGCTCATGATCGGAGCAACCGCCTTCTTCAGCTTTGCCGTGGCTGCCGCCTTCACCTTCATGATCAGGTCGGAGCGGAGATCTTCCATGCTCTCTGTCAACCGGATTTTTGGCTTGGCAACAAAATCGATGGCGCCGAGCGACAGGGCCTTCATGGTGGCCTCGGCCCCCCGCTGGGTCAGCGAAGAGAACATGAGAACCGGCATGGGATGAATCTTCATGAGCTTCTCGAGGAAGGTGAGCCCGTCCATCTTCGGCATTTCGACGTCGAGGGTGATCACGTCGGGTTTGAGACTTTTGATCTTGCGGATCGCAATGATGGGGTCTGGCGCGCTACCCACGACCTGGATCTGCGGGTCGTTGTCCAGCACCTCGGTCAAGAGCTTTCTTACCAGAGCTGAATCGTCGATGATGAGAACCTTGATCTTGTCCATAACCTTATCCTAACCCTAGAAGAGGGTAAGATCTCCCCCTGTATGCTGCAGTCTCTCCTTTTCCCTGAACAGCCTTGTCTTGTATGTCTCTTCAGCCCTGATCAGGTTGGAATCGACCGATGTATCGAGCCTCTTGAGAAGCACCTTGGCCGTTTCCGGGAAGAAGAGAATCTTTCTGCCTACATAACCGCCCACATCTTCCTTTACCACTGCAACCTGCTCCATTCTCAGAAAGGCCCGGACAAAGTCGATATTCGCTTCAGGCACATTCCCGTCGGATTTTCTGAAATTCAGGACATGCCCGCCGCCGAATACCTTTGCCTCGAAATCCTTCTTCGATCCTTTTTTCTTGATCATTTCGTTGATGAGCTGCTCCATGGCGAACATGCCGTACTTCGCAGAGGCGGAGAGGAACATGTCCTCTGAACGGGCGTCTCCGGGGAGCATGAAATGGTTCATCCCGGCAAGTCCGGTCTTTTTGTCCTTGATGCACACGGAGATACAGGAACCCAGTACCGTAGCGATGATGTCCCGGTCGCTCACATAGAACTCACCGGGATAGATGATCACCATGTTGCGCTTGAATTTCTCGCTGTATCGCTTATACATCCTACACCTTCTGATAGATCGTGTGTTTGAGGTATCGAAATCGGTCCTTCATGTGCATGAGCGACTCCGAGTGTCCGATGAATATGTGTCCTTTTGCTTTGAGATGTCGGTGGAATTTCTTCAGGAGCTCTTCTTTGGTCTTCGTATCGAAATAAATGATCACATTCCTGCAGAATATGATGTCGAATGGGTTCTTCATGGGAAAGGCCTCGTTCATGAGATTGAGCTTTCTGAACACAACCATCGATCTCAGCGCATTACCCACCTCGTAGTATTCTCCCTTGCGGATGAAATACTTATGGAGAAACTCCTTGGGGACAGGTGAGGTCGCCTGGGTAGGGTACACGCCAGTGACCGCCTTTTGCAGGACCTCGGTGTCGAGGTCGGTGGCGAGGATCTTGATATCCCACCCGCGTTCTCCCTTGAATGCATCCAGCGTCACCATGGCAAGCGTGTAGGGCTCCTCCCCCGAGGAGCATCCTGCTGACCATATGCGAAGCCTGCGCACCCCGGTTGCCCTGCTTTCTGCAATGATCCGGGGATAGAGCTCTCTTGAGAGGAAATCGAAATGGTGTCTTTCCCGGAAGAAATCGGTTTTGTTCGTCGTGACCCGGTTGACCAGGTTCACGATTTCATCGTCGGCGTGAGGGCTTTCATTCAAATAGTTATAGTACTCGGTGAATGTGCTTAAGTTCAGTGCCCTGAGCCTTTTGGAGAGTCTGGCGACAATGAGTTTCCGCTTCTTGTCAGACATGTGGATACCGGTTTCACGGTAAATGATCTCCTGAAAAAGCTGGAATTCTTTGTCGCTGAGATCAAGACTCTGGCTGAACAAAGCTACACTCCGTCGACCAGGTTCAATTCATCGTCGGACAGGAGATTGTCGACATCCAGAAGGATGATGAACTTCTTGTCCTTCACTCCCATCCCCTGGATAAAGTTTGTGCTGATCCCGGTGGAGAAGTTGGGTCTGGGCTTGATGTCTTCTTTGTTCAGGGTTATGACATCGCTCACCGCATCGACGATCAGCCCCATGATCCTGCCCGAAACGTCGAGAATCATGATAACCGTGAACTGATCATATTCCTTCAGTTCCATGGAAAAACGCTCTCTCAGGTCGATCACGGGGACAACGATGCCCCGCAGGTTGAGCACGCCCTTGATGAATCCGGGAACGTTCGGAATGGTCGTGCACTCCTGATAGGCTATGATCTCGTTGAGCTTGAGGATCGAGATGCCGTAGGTCTCGCCTCCCAGCAGGAAGGTCACGTACTGGGAGGAAAGACCCTTTGAAACCGTCGTGCCGGTTGCCATGAGAACTTCCCTCCTTTAAAATTCCTCGAAGTCGTCAGTCGTTGAAGAATATGAGGGCTGCGCCGAAGCAGAAAGCCGTTCTTTCCGGGTCGGCTGGTAGTCTGCCGATCTGACTGCGCTGTGAATGGACCTCATGTGCAAATCGACCCCGGAAACCTTGAAGCGTGCTACGGTTTCTGCGAGTTCCTTTGCCTCGTTGCTGAGGTGGTCCGAGGTACTGGCAAGCTCTTCTACGGTCGCGGAGTTCTGCTGGGTGGTGTTGTCGATCTGTGACACGGCCCGGTTGAGCTCGTCCACCCCGCTGGCCTGCTCGGACGATGCCGCTGCAATCTCCTCCATGGTCTGGGAAAGATCCTGGATATGGTCGATGATCTGGTTGAGGGATTCTCCGGAGCGCTTCACCATTTCGTCGCCGGCATTGATCTTGTTGACGGTGTCTTCGATGAGCGATTTGATCTGTCTGGCCGCCTCGGCCGAGCGCTGTGCCAGCGCCCGCACCTCTTCGGCCACCACGGCAAAGCCCTTGCCGTGCTCGCCCGCCCGGGCCGCCTCCACGGCGGCGTTCAGGGCCAGCAGGTTGGTCTGGAAGGCCACCTCGTTGACTGTGACGATGATGTCGCCGATCTTCCTGGATGCCTCGGATATCTCGGACATGCCGTTGACCAGTTCCTGGGAGGCCTCTCCGCTCTGGCTAGCCATCTGGACCATGGAGAGGGCCTTTTCCCGGCCCTGGGCGGCATTGGATGCGTTCTGTTTGATGGAGGAGGTCATCTGCTCGATGGTGGCGGCAACCTCTTCGATGGCGGATGCCTGCTCCTGGGTGGCCTGAGAAAGTCCCTGAGAGCCCGATGCCACCTCCTGAGTGGC
>Ga0208824_1000504_pt1 | contig 41894 bp, 37 predicted proteins | sample AD_JPNTR3_MetaG_FD_184447 | JGI IMG/M metagenome (GOLD analysis project Ga0208824, IMG submission 184447) | Active sludge microbial communities of municipal wastewater-treating anaerobic digesters from Japan - AD_JPNTR3_MetaG (SPAdes) (version 2) | ecosystem: Engineered > Bioreactor > Anaerobic...
TCTGCTGCGCAAGGCTTATCACGTGCTCCAGAGTCCCGGCTTCGCCCACAATATTGAAGCCTTCTTGACTTTCAATGCTCTGTCTGATACCGGACCTAAAAAGCGGACTCGAGTCTGCTATCAGAATACTGACCGCTTTACGCTCGTCACCCGGTCTACAATCAGTCAAAGCCACTCACCCCTTAAGGCCCTGGTTATTCCGGTGCGCGACCGGAATCCTTACAGTTATCTTAGTGCCTTCCCCCGGAGCTGTGTCTACATCAAGGGATCCGCCAAAAAGCTTTGCCCTTTCTTTTATGCCGGACAATCCGAATTTTTCTGATTGACCCCAATTTCGTGATACCCCATTGGGATCAAATCCCTTGCCGTTATCTTCAATGCTAACGCCCACCGCGTCAGGGCCATATCCGAGAGTCACCACTACTCTGGAGGCCAGGGCATGCTTTCTGGCATTATGTAATGCCTCCTGCACAATACGAAAAAGCGCCACTTCTATAATAGGATCAATTCTTGTCTCAACACCCAGCACCTTCATTTCCACAGGGAGACTGTGTCTTGAAGTAAAATCGTCTGTGTACCGTCTGAGTGCAGGAGCAAGTCCAAGGTCATCCAGAATCATAGGACGCAGATCAAAGATTATTCTTCTGAGATCGTTAAGACTGTCATTTATTATTCTCTTCAGATCCTTCAGTTCTGAAGCAGCAGCAGACGGATCTTGGGTTAATAATCTCTCTACGATTTCCACCTGTAGAACTGCGTTAGCCATCATCTGAGCAGGTCCGTCATGGATATCCCTTGCCACTCGGCGCCTCTCTTCCTCTTGGGCTTTTATCACCCGCTCTACCACATCGTCGTCGTTTTGGCGTGTAGAGTAGAACAAACCCCGTATCCTCCTAAACTTCTGCAATGCTTGAACTTACCCTTACAGAATAACTAAAAGCCCAGACCCTTCCAGAACAGCCGAGCTTTTGCCATGAAACTCTCCCTCGCAGCAAAAGCTGCTGCTGCACTGGGCTCTATAGGAACATATTCTCCTCGTCGGGCCAATGATTCTTCGGTTTTTTCCAGAACATGCACAACCCTTGCGCCACTTGATGCGTCAGTCAGAGGTCGCTTGCCTTCACGTATACACTCGAGAAAATGAAGACACTCATTACGAAGAGGCTCACTCATTTTGAGCTTTGGTATATAGACATCACCATAAGTAAAGGTATACTGAAACTCTGAGAACCCGTTAAGAGAATCGACGCCGTTGGAGTTTTCTCCTCCGTTTTCGGTGGTTATACCTAAGGCCTTTGAGTTACCCTGCTTTCTTACCAGGTCTCGTTTGGAGTTTACGCCTTTACTGTAGAGCTTGACCTTCTCCAAAGCTTCACCGTCATCAAACACAATCATTTTCTTCTCGCCGATTATCGTAGTTCTACTTGTCTTGCACGGATCCAACCAACTGACATGGATATTTGCGATTATTCCGGAGGCAAAACGCACCGTGATAAACACCACATCCTCCACACCCTCATTAACGAAAGCCTGGCCGGTGGCAGCCACGCTCACCGGCTCTTCATCAAGGAGATAGAGCAAGGTAGCAATATCATGAGGCGCCTTATCCCACAAGACACTCACGTCTTCTCTTACAATACCTAGGCTTGTCCTAGTAGAATGCAGGTAGAATATCTTCCCGAGTTCTCCTGATTGGATGTATTTCTTCACAAGGCACATGCCGGGATGATAATCCATTATATGCCCTACCATAAGCACTTTGCCTGTTTTTTCCGCTATATCCGCAAGTTGATACCCTTCCTCAGATGACAGAGTAAAAGGTTTCTCCACAAGGACGTGCTTCCCCCGAAGCAAACACGCCCGCGCAATACGATAGTGATCACCCGGAGGAGTCGCAATTACAACTGCGTCTATCTTAGGATCAGCAATAATGTCCCGATAATTTTTTGTCAACTTAACCAATGGATATCGTTCACGGATGGCAAGAAGGACTTTGGGATTCGTATCACAACACGCAACCAACCCAGCACCGGGAATCTGCGCAAAGTGACGAACATAGTTTCTCCCCCAGTTGCCACATCCAACAACACCAACATTTACCACTTCATCTACGTCCTCCTCCACGCCATGCTCTAGAAACACCCAATGTGCGCTTCATAAAGAAGGCGTGTGCCTAAGCCAGAGATTGCCAGACCACACCTTTTGATATTTCTACGCAAAATTCGAGATTCCTCTTCCTATTATGCCCTCGGTCAAAGCAGAATCTGTCGAATCCGGGACCTGCAACCTAAGATACACAAATCAACGGATTCTAGAAAGCATCAGCTCTCAAGGCATCTGCTTTGTCCAGTTTTTCCCAAGGAACGTTTTCTTCAGGGAGATCCGTTCTGCCGAAATGGCCATAAGCAGCCAACGGACTGTAAATAGGTCTCTCCAGACGAAAATGGTCGATAATAGCTGCAGGCCTCAAATCAAAGTGCTTCTTAATAAGCGCGAGTATATCCTCATCTCCGATTTTTCCTGTGCCGAAGGTTTCCACATCAATGGATATAGGTTGCGCCCTTCCGATAACATAAGACGCCTGCACCTCACATTTATCTGCAATACCTGCAGCAACCAGGTTCTTCGCCACCCATCGGAGGGCATAGGCAGCGGTTCTGTCCACCTTGGTAGGATCTTTACCTGAGAAAGACCCGCCTCCGTGACGAGCCGCACCACCATACGTATCAACAATAATCTTACGTCCGGTCAGGCCTGAGTCACCCTGCGGCCCACCTATCACGAATCTTCCTGTCGGATTTACAAAGACTTTTGTACGATCATCCATGAAACCCGGAGGAATAACCGGATCAATCACATGCTCCAAGATATCCTCCATAAGTCTATCATACTCGACATCAGGGTCATGCTGAGCTGCTATGACTACTCCTTCTACCCTCTTGGGGATATTCCCGTCATATTCGACTGTGACCAAAGATTTTCCGTCAGGCCTTAAGTATCCAAGCCTGCCTTCTTTTCGGACCTGAGCAAGCCTCTTGACAAGCTTATGAGCAATCATTATAGGCATTGGCATCAATTCAGGGGTTTCGCGCACAGCAAAACCATACATAAGCCCTTGGTCTCCTGCGCCAAGTTGACTATATCCTGAATCATTGACTTGTCCGACAGCTTCAAGCTGTCTTGCTTCGAGAGATTTGTTAACACCTTGGGCAATATCGCCGGACTGTCCGTTAATAGAAGTGATTACTCCGCATGTTTCTGCGTCAAACCCGTACTTCGCCCTTGAATATCCAATATCCAGCACTGTCTCGCGGACAATATCACCTACTTTGGCCATAGTATGCCAACATGGCGTGGATATCTCGCCCATCACCAAAACAACACCGGTGGTCACCGCAACCTCACAAGCCACTCGAGCGCCAGGGTCCTCTTGCAGGATAGAATCGAGTATCGAATCTGCGATTTTGTCGCAAAGCTTATCCGGGTGACCTTCAGTAACTGATTCCGATGTCACCAGTCGTCTGTACTTAGGTTGATTCTTGTCCAGTCGTGTCTCCACAGCACGAGCCCCCTTTTAATGCAAGCACATACAAAAAAGCCCCTCCCGTATCGGGAAGAGGCAATCCGTCTCTCATCTTCCAGAACGGAAGTTCTGCAGGACTTGGCACCGTGCAGACTAACAAAAGGTCTGCCGGTTGCCGGGTTTCATCGGGCCTGCCCCTCCACCACTCTTGATAAGAGCTGTCCTTATTATATTCATTTTTTCCTGAGCGCTGTCGATATTATACTACCTGCCTAATATGAACGCAACCTGCTCTGAGGGATGTCCGGACGATATCTGAATTATTTCTTATCAATGCCTGAGAATGCCTGAGCAATGTCCCGGTACTAGACTGTAGCCAAAACGCACGATGCAATTACCACAAGCACCATAGCGAAAGGGTAGATTGCCGCGTAGGCGGTAGCCGCCTCATCAGTTCCTGCAGCAGTAATAAGAGCGCCCAACGCAGGTGTACTTGTGGTTCCACCGCAGATGCAACCCATGGTATCGATGAAAGCCAGCTTGAAGCCTTTATGAGCGACAAGGAACCCAAGCAACATAGGAATCAACGTGATAAAGGCACCCATGAAAAAGAGCTTCCACCCATACTCAGCCACTGTCGGCACAAGGCCGTGCCCTGCTGAAACCCCTGCTCCGGCAAGAAAAAGCATAAGCCCGAATTCACGGATATTCCCGAGGAATTGGCCGGATGGCCTAAGGGACCAAGGACCTACCGAGCCAACATGCCCGACTATGAGACTCACTAAAAGCGGCCCTCCGGTTAGACCCAGGCTGACGCTACCTGACCCTGGAACAGGCATTTGAACCCTGCCGACCAGAATACCCAGACTGATAACAAGGGACAAAGGCACAAGCCCTGTATTGCCAAGGATTCTTCTCTGAATTCCAAGAAACTCTTCAAATCTATCCAGGGCAAACCTTGGCCCTACAGCACGCACAATATCCTTCATCTCGAGGACTGTCTCACCGCTGGGTGTAAACTCGATTCCCGTTCTCATAACCCTGGTCAGTATCACCCCGTACTTCTCATATATGTCAAGTTCCCGTAGTTTTGCACCTGAAGCCTCTTTGCTTTCTACAACAAGGTCACGCACTTCAAGCCCTGGCTCATCCATGGAGAGCTTCACCGTAGGTCCAATAAGCTCCGAAAGTCTCTCAAGAGCTTCCTTAGTGCCTACTGCACGCACATAATCACCATGAAGCAGAATAGTATCGCCTAATGCAGCAACAATATGCTTTCCCCGCATGACTCTGGATACGACAGCCCCTGTACGTGAGGCTACATCCAACTCCGCTAAGGTTCTCCTGTCTGCTTCAGGGTTATCCACAATGAATTCTTGCACAATAAGGCTTGATTGGTCAGCAAACAGTTTCTTCGACGTATGCTTTGCTGCTTCTTCTTTAAGATCTTTTCCGACCAGAAGGGGAAGAACCTGGATGAGCAAGACTTTGCCGATCACCCCGAAGGGATATGCTATTCCGTAGCCTACTGATACGGTATGGTCGCCTGTTACCGCAAGAGCGGCAGCAAGCCCGGGAGTCGTAGTAAGTGCGCCGGTAAATATGCCTGTAGCCAGCTCTCTCGGAATACCGAAAACCGTCCTGAGCGCTACGGCCAATATCGTTGCAGATACAATGATAGTTGCTGCAATAACCCCATATGACAGAGCATTCCGTTTCAGATTGCGAAAAAAAGAAGGGCCGGAAGTAAGGCCTACTGATACTATGAAAAGGACAAGTCCCAGGTCACGTATAATAGGCGGAAGTTCGTATCCAATGTGTCCGAAGAACAGCGCTACCAGCAAAACACCGGATGCGCCCAGTTGCATTTCTCCAACGGTAATGCTGCCAATGATATATCCGACAGCTGCAATGACAAACAATGCCTGAAGCGAACTCATCCGACAATGTTGCCTCCTCTCGGGATCATGTTAATAGATTGTCCTGTACTTGTGACAGTTGTTGCAGCTCATGCGGTTTTGACGGTTTTTTCGGAGAGGTTATTTCCTGAATCCAACTTACAAAGGCTTTTCCTCCTTCATCGTTATCCTCTGCAAACTTGCGGCATGTGTCGAGAAACTTCCGGATACTACCGTCAAGCAAAGCCTCCCCTTTAGCGACAAATATCCGTTGGTGGACTGTAGTGCAAGTTCCTTCTTCCGCTGTAAGAAGTTCTTCAACTATTTTCTCACCCGGACGTATACCGGTGAATTGAATCTCAATATCGTAATCAGGGTCAAGGCCTGAAAGCCTGACCATATCCCGCGCGAGATCGACAATTCTTACAGGTTCACCCATGTCAAGGATGAAAATTTCGCCTCCCCTTCCCATGGCAGCAGCTTGGATTACCAGCTGCGCGGCTTCGGGGATAGTCATGAAATATCGAACCATGTCAGGATGAGTTACAGTGATGGGACCTCCTCTGCTGATTTGGCGCTTGAAAAGAGGGATGACACTCCCTCGGCTTCCAAGGACATTCCCGAATCGAACCGCCATGAACTTTGTCTTACTGCCTCTTGCCAATGCTTGAATCAATATTTCCGCAGCTCTCTTGCTACACCCCATAACGCTCACAGGGTTGACCGCTTTATCTGTGGAAATAAGCACAAATCTTTCAGCCCCGTAGCGTTCTGCTGCGTTTGCCACGTTCCACGTCCCGAAAACATTATTAGAAATAGCTTCCTTAGAGTTTGACTCCATCAGAGGAACATGTTTATGCGCTGCTGCATGAAACACTACATCAGGCTTATAGGAAGAGAAAACCCAATCAATTCTTTCACTGTCTCTGATATCTGCGATTACCGGAATAGTATTAAGATTTGGGAAGATTTCCAGAAGGTCTATATTCACTTCATATATGTCATTTTCTCCATGTCCGAGAAGAATCAGGCTTTCCGGATCAAAGCCCGCGATTTGCCTTGAGAGCTCCTGACCGATGGATCCTCCTGCGCCTGTCACCAAGACATTCCTGCCTGACAGGTACATGCCTATCTCTTCTAAATTCACTTTTACCTCTTCACGTCGTAGGAGGTCTTGTATGTCTATTGCCCCAATCCGGCTGATATCCAACTTGCCGTCAAGGAGCTCATAGACACCGGGTATGGTCAGCACTTTCACGCCTAAACCGTCACATGCCTGAACTATTCGCCTGATAACCGTTCCCGGAGCGGAAGGCATGGCAATTATAATCTCTTCTACATTATGGGCCTCGATAAAATCAGGAAGCCTTTCCGTGGGGCCTAGCACCCGATAGCCTGCAACAGTATACCCCTGTTTGGCGGGGTCATCATCAACAAAGCCAACAATCTCCTGGCCTATCTCGGGATGAACCCTAAGCTCTTTTGCTACAATGACACCTGCTTCACCGGCGCCTACTATGAGGATCTTATGGGTGTTGTTTACTGATGCAGCCTGTTCCATACCGGCATTGGCCATCTGTTTGCTTGCTGCGACATAGTTGGCCCATTCCCGCCTCACCCTCATGAAAAGACGAATACCGCCTGTGAGAAATACGTTTAAGGACCAGGCCATAAATATTATGCTCCGAGGAAAACCTCCGGGCTGCAGTATATGAAGAATCAGATAATCAGCAATTGAAGCGAAAGTCCCTGCCAAAACAATAATCAGAGCTTCCTTTACACTGGCGAACTGCCAAAGACGGCTGTATAATCCGAATGCGTAATATATGCAAAGTCGAATAACAATAAGGCCCGGCAGTCTTCCCAATGCAATATGCCAATAAGGAAGCGCCTTAGAAAAGCTGAAGTCAAAGCGTAGAAGCACTGCCAGAGCAAAGCTTATCAATATGCACACCACGTCACCAAGAAAAAGACCCATCTTCTTAACCCTGTAACCCACCCAACGTTTCGCCTCCAAAGGCTGTCCGGCGTTTCTCGGAAACTAAGCAAAAAACAGATTCAAGTTATGTAATGCACTGCCAGATAGCAGAATACCTGATACGCGAAGATTCAATTCGCCATAGTAATACCAAATCCCTTCAGCTTTTCTATAACATAACATAGCGCACCATATCAACTTTTCTCTAGTATTATACTGTTACTCCATTCTATGGCAGGAGTATCTGGTATTTTGCCGAATTATAGAATCATCTTAGAGTGTACAATTGATAAATTGCGTAGTATATCGTTTTCTTGGAATGAAATGAGAGGATAGAGTCATGGGTCGAAAAACGTTGCCATTTGTGCAGTCCCTTGTTTTCATGTTGATTCTCGCATTGCTCATCGGGTCAATTAACAATCAACTCTGTTTCGCAGACACTATAAGTCCCACATACGGCGCAAACAGCGAGTATAGCGAGTATCTGGTAGAATGCGGAGACGTACTTGAGATAGCTGTTTGGGGCCATAAGGACTTGTCAGACGTAGTCACAGTCAGCGAGGATGGCAAAATCTCGTTGACAGCACTCCATGAAGGGATGCGCATTATCGGCCTGACACTCTCGCAGGTCGAAGCTGCTTTAACCGACAAACTTGCCTATTACTTAAAGAATCCGAGAGTTACAGTCATACTTAGAGAAGCTAAAATGGTACGAGTCACTGTCATCGGCTGTGTGCGTTCACCCGGAGTCTATTCGTTTCGCGCAAAGCCCACCCTCATAGATGCTCTCGCTTCAGCAGGAGGGCCTACACCTGAGGCTGACTTGACACGCGTCAGGCTTACCCGAATCGCGTCGCCAAGTTCAGTTGACAGTATCAAATCCGATTCGATAGTCGTTAATGTTGATCAAGTGTTGACCAGAGAAGAAGATAGCCTAGAGTATAACAACGTTATTCTTCAAGATGGAGATGGCATATATGTTCCTGAAAAGGCAAGAACTGTATCTGTTCTAGGCGAAGTGCAAAGGCCAGGAGTCTATGCTGTGGATACCGTAGGAACTGAGACGAGGGTATTCGACGTTATTGCAGCTGCTGGTGGCCCTGGCATTAATGCGGATACCAGTTGTATCCGAGTCACAAGATACACAGAAAAGGGAGCCCACACGATAGAGATAGACCTGGACACACTGGGTGCGACAGAATCCGGGCACTCGAGCTCTTCCGGACAATATGATGGCACTTTCAAACTATTGCCCGGTGATGTGGTTTATGTGCCCAGAGGCATAAGAGTTCAGGTCTTGGGCCAAGTAAGAAATCCAGGTAGCTATCAGCTCAAAACAAAATCAACCGTTACCCATGCAATAGCTCAGGCCGGAGGCTTAGTTGAATCGGCGGATACTTCCTGTATTTCACTACATAGAGACATTGGAGAAGAAATCAGAGTCCACGTCTTTGACCTTGACGCAGCCATGAGCGGTAAGGTGCCGCGTGATAAGTTAATCCTACAAGATCAGGATACGATTTTCGTGCCTGAGCTTATCTGCGAAGTGTCAGTCCTCGGAGCAGTGAATCGGCCAGGGGTCTACAAGATCAATAAGGATACACGTGTCCTCCAGGCCTTGTCTTTAGCGGGATGGGTAACCCGGGACGGAGACGGCGCTTCAGCTGTTCTAACACGCAGACTCCCATCAGGAGAAACCCAACGCCTTCCGGTGAATCTGCAGAAACTGCAAAGCGCAACCGATGAAGAAGAAAACTACCTTCTTAATGACGGTGACACTATTTTCGTGCCTGAGCTTATCCGTGAAGTGTCGGTCCTCGGATCGATAGCTCATCCGGGCATCTATAAGATAAGAGATGATACTACACTCCTCGAGTGCCTGGCGCAAGCCGGTGGGATCACAGAAATGGGTGACGCTACCTCCATCAGGCTTACCAGACGCAGTTTAGATGGTACCTTTATTACATACACAATTAACCTGGAGAAGCCACATGACACAATTGATGCAAAAAAATGGATCGTGGTAAACGGAGATAGCATTTATGTCCCCAGGCGATAGTTGTTTAGGCGAGGCGATGTAGCATAACATAGCCTGTACCTGACGAAAAACGGGATAGGAGAGATAAGTCGGTAATGGATCAAATGGATTATGAGATCGATCTCCTTGAAATAGCGAGAGTATTATGGCAAAAAAAGCGGCAAATCATGACCATTGTGATAGTAAGCATGGTAGTAGCCTATTGCATAAGTTCAAATATGACTAGGATCTACAAGGCTACATCTCTTATTATGGTAAGGCCCGATCCCACCATCACATCTATCTCGTTTCTCCAAGATGCTGCCAGCTCTCCACTAGGCAATATGCGAAACTATATTGAATACATAAAGAGTCGCACACTCACTGAAGCTACTTTAGCGCGTTTGGGATGGCTGCAATCGTCATCAGAAGAAGAGGTGCTGTTGTGGCAAGACAGTCTTTCTGTTCAACAGATTCAAGGAACTGATTTAGCCAAGCTCTCAGTTGAATGTGACGATGCGGAGAAAGCAGCCCTGTTTATTAACGCGCTTGTAAACGAATTTCAAGAACGTATTCATCTAATGAATCAGGAGTCTGCCAAGGCAGCTATGGATTTCATCACTCAGCAGTTGACAATCGCTGAAAACGACCTGAAACAAGCTGAAGACGCGCTTCTTAGGTACAAAGAGACAAACGGGATAGCGGAACCATCAGGTGAAACCAAAGCCCGTATTGACAGGCTCGCCAACATTGAGCAACTTCTCTCTCAAACTGAGATAGAATTGCAGGCAGCCAGTTCAGAGCAACGGAAACTAGATGAAATACTACGGGAAATCGACCCTACACTTATTACCTCCTCCACCCTAGTCAATAGCCCAATAGTCCAGCAGTATAGAGCAAAACTATCCGAGCTTGAGACAGATTTGGTAGCTGCCCTTGAACAGTATACGGAGAATCATCCCACCATAGTTGCACTTAAAACTCAAATAAACCACATCTCCGCTAAGCTTGCCGAAGAAGTTGAAAGAGTGATTGGATCAGAGACCACATCCCTTAACCCAATATACCAAGATATCCGAAGCCGACTCGTATCAGGACAGGCAACAATAGTCCGACTGGACGCAAAACTGGAAGCTCTGGAAAACACTCGTAGCATAGCCCAGGCTGAACTTGAGTCTATGCCTAAGATGGAGATAGATATCGCAAGACTCGTGAGAAATCAGAGAGTGAGCGAGGAAATTTACGTAATGCTGCGTTCAAAGTATGAAGAAATGCGGATCTCAGAGTCAATGACGGTTTCTGACATCTACGTCATTGATGAAGCCATCATACCTGATAAGCCTATCAAACCAAGAAAGCTTCTCAATACGGCAATAGCAGGTATCCTCGGACTGTTTCTCGCAGTAGGTTACGTCTTTGTTCTGGAGCACACGGATACAACGATCAAAAGTTCTGGTGAAACGGAACGCATCCTGGAACTACCTGTAGTCGGATTGGTGCCTGACCTTGCCAGGCCTCATCAACTCAAAAAGGTGAAAAAGGGTCATAAACCACAGAGTATAAAGCTAAACTTGCGATGAACATCAGGTGGCGGGAGAATGAATATGTATCATACAAGTGCTATCTAGGCACTGTACCGAGAGGATGAATTTGAGGTTGGCACGTCCTAATAACAACAATAATGAGCCTTTGGCTATTCTTACGCATCATGATCCAAGATCGCCTGGAACAGAAGCATTTGCTGTTATCAGAACTCATCTTGACTTTGCCTCACAAGATAACTCAGTACGCTCTATTCTCATATGCAGTCCGGGACCTGGAGAAGGAAGAAGCACTATCGCAGCTAATCTAGGAATATCTCTGGCCAGAACAGGCAAAAATGTAATCGTGGTAGACGCTGATATGCGCAAGCCTACCCAGCACATCCTGTTTTCTTTACCCAATACAATTGGATTCTCTGCACTCCTGGCAACCAGCGCAGATCGGGAAGTTGCACAAGAGACAGAAGTACCGGGCTTGAAGGTTATCACCAGCGGTCCCATCCCGCCTAGCCCTTCTGATATTCTTTCATCCAATAGCACAGTAGCAGCGATAAAGTCAATCGCTTCTAAGGCAGATTTTGTTATATACGATACGCCTCCATTGACTATCGTGCCTGATGGAATAATCCTTGCCCCAAAGCTGGATGGGACGTTCATAGTAGTAAGGCTGAGAATGACGCAAAGAGACGCAGCCAAGAAGGCTAAGAAATTGCTGCAAGTATCCCACTGTAGAATGCTAGGGGTAATAGCAAACTCCACCTAGCATGATCATAGTCACTACATATATAACAGTAATTGCAGTTAAGGTAGGATTACCTAACTCTCCTGATACTGCTTTAACTGTATACTGACTTCTTCGAGTTTTCCCGAGAGCAACTTCATCTGAGTCTGCGCAACAGACATGTAGTAATCCAACTCAGCCCTGCGTTCGCTTCCGCTTTTTTCCAGAAGCCTCTTGCACTCAGCATATATGTCAAGGGCATGGTCCATCTCTTTACGCAGCAATTTCGCCTCTTCCTCGGCGGCTTCCATACCTTGTTGCACGTACGAAACGTCAGGAAGGAGGACCTCCTGATACCACTCAGCCTCATCAGCTCGCTCAAAATTGAGGGATACACATATCTGCCTATCACTTTGAGCTTGGCCTACCGCCCTTACAAAAGCTATCGGATGAGGCATGATGACTCCGCCGACATTAGCTCTCAAAGGCTCCCCCGGCCACACTGTAAATCTCTCCTGGGACAGTTTCAAGGATATATCGGCGCCTCGTGAATCTCGCACAAAGTGCACACGATCTACCTGACCTGTGAGAAAGCCCATTAAATACGCGAGCACCGGGTCGTCTCCCACAAGCTTTGTAAAGTTGTTCAGCGCTTCCAGTTTTTTACTTCGACTAACCATAGCCCCTCAATTCCATTAAGTATTGTTCATACACGAATAAAATATCTCTTATCTATATTCTAACGTAAAACCGGCTTTTTGAGATCCCTTTTCGAAAAATACCACGAAAACAGTTCCGACAAACTTAAAATTCCACCATCATGGTTAATCTTTGACAGCTTGCATGATAGAATTCGAATATGGAGGGCATTTAATTGAGAGTACTTTTTGAATTGCCTTATGCAGAGCTTGGCGGAACCGAAAAACATGTGCTTACCCTTATCAGAACGTTAGGCAGTAACATAGAACCGTGTTTGATATCGCCTTACGGCAAATGCGTCTCTGTTTTCCATGATTTAGGCATTCCTTATGAGATAATTCCTCCCTTGAACCTTAAACCCGGATTAAGGAATTCCCTCAAATTACATCATAAGGCTTTCGGTAGACTCTTTCAGGAATTCCGGTTTTCTTTGATTCACGTCCATGCAGGTATCGAGTACGCAGTTGCTGCAAGCCTTGCGTCCCGTGAATTCTCCCGCATACCTATGGTATTCACTGTCCACGGGTACCCGGATGTCGCCAGCTACCTGGTAAGCGGCATCTTCGCAAATAGATTAGTGGACGAAGTCATATGCGTATCCGACGCAGAGCGAAAAAAGGCTGAAACCTACGGGTGGTCCAAGGCAAAGCTGTCTGTGATCCATAACGGAGTCCCGACCCCACAGGTTCAGGATGAGCCTTGCAGAATCAGGGCAAACTGGAATATCCCTGAAACCGCTTATGTTATCGGCACAATAGCACGATTGGAGCGAGCAAAAGGCATTAAATATCTTATCGCAGCTATGCCAAGGGTTATCTCTCGATACCCTAATACTGTCCTTATGATAGTGGGCGACGGCAGCAAGCGATCTGAGTTAAGCTCGCTGTCCTTGGAACTCGGGATTGCGGAAAACGTTATTTTCACAGGACAGCTCCAGGATCCCAGCCCGATATTGTCCATTATGGACGTTTTCGTCCTCCCCAGTCTAAGAGAAGCCCTTGGGATAGCAATCCTTGAAGCTATGGCATTCTCTCTGCCTGTAGTCGCCACCTGTGTCGGCGGAATTCCGGAAGCAGTAATCCACAATGAAACAGGAATCCTACTTCCTCCCGGCAATTCAGAAGCCATGGCCTCAGCTCTCATAAATCTTCTCGAGAATCCTGCAATGAGGGAGGCATATGGGTCAGCGGGCAAGAAGCGCTTTCTGGAACACTTCACCGACTCTGCCATGGCCCGACAAACCTTGGCAGTTTACCGGCGTGCCCTTGCCAAGAATCAGTAGTCTATGGGGATGTACTCTAGCGTTTGCTCAGAGCAGCCTTTTGCACCAAACCGACAGAAGCAACGACTGCCAGGGCAATCATAGCATCGATAAGGTGATGCAGCGCTGTTCCCACACCGACTACAAGCCCTGCCTTCTCCAGTGAGAATCCAAACGGAAGCACAATCAAGGCTTCACCCAAAGCGTGGATAGGCAATGTCAGAATAAGCGTCTTTCCGAAGGAAAGTCCTTTTTTGACAGCGACAGCTCCCACAAATCCGAAAACTGCATGAACCGCTGCTCTCGCAGCAATTACCGGCCCAAGCTTGATAAGAAAGCCAAGCGCAGACCCAAGACCGACCATCACCGCCACCTGTGGACTTATTAACATAGCAATCATCACAGGCAGATGGGAAGCTAAAGTAGCGGAAAAAGGAGGTATCATAACACTGAGGAAGCCTCCGAATGCAAGTGGTATCAATAACGCCAGTGCAGTCAACAGTGCTCCGTAAACAACTTCCTTTGCGTGCATCAAGCCACCTCCTGAAGACTTTGCCTCAAATAGATCAGACAGTCTTTCCCCCTATGAAATATCGGTCACCAATAGGCACTCCCAATTGGCGACCGTGGCAACACTCAGCTGACTTAGGACATCTCTGATATTACATCATACGATATCATAGACCGACCTTCATATCAACGTCCCCCAAGACAAAGCGCACGAGGAAATTTGCCGTTGTTTCAGGCTATCAAGCCTCCTCGTGTACCCTGTAGCTCAGGAGTTCCCGAAGACTCAGAAACCGTATTCGCGAAAGCCTACTCATTTCCTAGGAGGTACAGCAAATCTCCTTCGCCTAACCCATACTAAGATGCCTCCCAGTAACAGCAACCCCACGACCACCACGATGGCAGTGGGCATAGCAGGCAACCTGAGAAACGCAGGCCCTTGCCCTGCCGTCCCTGCAAATACAGGCACAAGAGTCGCCAGGATGCCTTTTTCCGCATCATACGACCCGAGGAGCTTTTCCTGAGAGAATCTGCCTCCCTCAGGTGCAAGCATATCAATTACGTTTGGATTCACCCCGAGATTGCTCCCTCCTCCAAAAGTCCACGAAGTCGATTCTTCCATAACAGGGCGAAAATCGTCCTCTCCGAAAGCGTCCTGAGAACCAATGAGGACGTAATATCCCCAGTTTGTGTCAGGCTGTCCGATTATCGGCAGAGGAACCTTCACTCGGACAGTCTTTCCGTCAGGGAGCACGCTTGCCTGAAGACCATCGGATATTCCCTTGGATTCGTCATTATCCTGGGCCGTAAATGCCCTGCACCCTCCCCAGCCTAAAGCCTTAATGCAGATATCCCATGCATATCTCTTGTCAAAAGAGACCATAGCGCCTTTCCGAATAGCGTCTGTCCTGCCCATGCCTTTTGTTGTATCTATGTATATGTTTATGAGCTGGTGACTGAAACCTTCAGGCGCATTCCATGGGTTCGTAACTTCGCGAAATGTGGCGTCGAAGTACACATATTCCACATCGTGACTTACACGGAAATGCGTAAGATCAAACAAGCCAGGCAAGAAGGCCTTGTGCGTGGGGTAGGCATACGTGCCGGGACCGTAATCATCTCCGGTCGGGTCTTTCATCTCAAAGGCCGTAATCGGCTCGGCAGAAGCTATCTCTGCCCTCAAGCCAAACCATGTCATAACACTGATTATGACAAAAATGGCACATAGAACCGTTTTCAACCAGGTGCGCTCCATCACGTCCATCCTCCTATCCAAAGAACATGCTTTGCCATACGTAATTGGACAGAACCTAATCTCCCTGCCCCAATGTACTTATTCGCGCACCTTTCATCTGATACCACTATAAGAGCCGGGTCCTCAGTCGGCCGCGTAATACGCAACGAATTACAGGGATCTTACAGATCCCCGGCATATCTCTATAGTCTCTACCTAATGTAAGCATACATAGCAACTCGACAGACTAAACTCCTCCCAAAGCTAAACATACCGCTCCTACTACACCTGCGTCAGATCCAAGTTCTGCTTTGACTATCCTAACCTTCTCGAAGGCAGCCTTTATCGCGCGTCTCCCGGCTGCCCGACGCAGGGGGACAAGAAGGAGCTCCCCCATATTTGAGACGCCTCCGCCGATCACCACGGCATCAGGATTTATGACATTAATAAGATTTGCTACTCCTATTCCCAGATATTCTCCTGTCTTATCAACTATTTCCTTGGCTAGAATGTCGCCGGCAAGAGCGGCCTCTCCCACTGTCTTGGATGTAATCTCCTCGATTCTGCCTGACACCATATCAGCCATTATAGTTTCTTCGCCATGTAAAACACAAGCCCGGGCCTTCCTGGCGATTGCAGGGCCTGCAGCCAGGGCCTCGAGGCAGCCTTGATTTCCACAGCCACACAGTGGTCCGTCATTGACAATGGTCATGTGGCCCACCTCGCCTGCCATGCCAAATGAGCCGGCGTGGATCTTTCCGTCCAAGATAAGGCCACCCCCTACCCCTGTGCTGACTGTAATGTATATCATGTTCTTGGAATCTCTGCCTGCCCCGAATCTATACTCGCCCAGTCCTGCCACATTCGCGTCGTTTTCCAGATATACAGGCAAATCCAGAATGCCTTCAAGTATGTGGACAATAGGCACGTTGTGCCACATCAGATTAGGCGCAAAAATGACTGTGCCGGCCTCTGGATCTATAGGCCCGGGGCTTCCGATGCCGATAGACTTAATGTCTGCTTTGGAAGCTCCGGCTGAAGCCGCTGCCTCCTTAACACTATCGACAACAGTATCAATTACTGCATCCACGCCTCGCTCCGGACAAGTAGGTTTTATGACCTTTGAAAGAAGCGATCCTTCAAGATCCGCGGCAGCAGTCGCTACCTTCGTTCCGCCAAGATCTATCCCTATTACAAGCGATTCACCCATTGCCGAACCAAAACCCCTCTCCTGCCGAATTCCCATATTCTAATGCCCTGAACCGGTCTTTTGATCCCCTTAATCTGCCAGGCGTTCTTTGAGATAATCAATGGCCCAAATAGGTTTAGGATCCTGATTATAAAGAAACGCCAAGTACAGACTGGCAAAATCCCCTATATGAACCAAAGACAGAAGCCTTGCTTCTTTCGTCTTGCCATGGCTGAATACCTCACTGATACCTGACGCCCCGGCCATAAGTTCCTTCGTTGCCTCTATCCTCCGCTCTACCCTGGGATGGTCTTCTTTATCTCTAAGGATCACAACGTGCATCGCTTTAGATATGTCAGGCCTTGCGCTCCAGCCTACAACCTCATTATGGTTTAGCTCAGGGAAGACATTGCAAAATGCATGTGCCTTGCTATTCTCGTTAATCTGCGTCTTCCATCTGAGCGCTGCCGCAGATGTAATGCCTGTGGACCCATATATTAGAGGCACTTTGCCGTACATGGCCAAAGCCATACGCTTTGACTGATTTACAGATGCCGGCGCTTCCGGGCAAACAACTGTAGTGAGATCCTCTATCAGCCGGATAGCTTCACTTAAAGCCCTTCGTCTGTCTTCGATATATCCCAACCGTCCCAGACTCACAAGGATAGGAGTGACTAAATATGCCAATGCACATCTTGGCGGAAGACCGCCGGGGACGACTACCACAGGGATATTGTCGGATCTTGCAGCGTCCATGAGCTTCCCCCCGCTTGTGACACAGACAATTCCGGCTCCTCTCCTTCGCGCCGTTTCATACGCACTGAGTGTCTCTTCCGTATTCCCGGAGTAACTTGAAACAAAGACTAAGGTCTCACAGTTGACAAAAGCCGGTAGATCGTAACCTTTCACTGTCACTAAAGGCACCTCTGCTTCAGAGCTTATCAACACCTGTATAATGTCCCCGCTTATTCCTGAACCGCCTAAACCTACTGTCACAATATTCCTAAGGCCTCTTAGATTGTTCGGAAGCTCGGCAGTATCTGAAATCATCAGCGCTTCTTGAAGCTGGCCTGAAAAACCTGTGGCCAGATTCAGCATCCCGCCCCGATCCCGGCTGTACATCTCGTCTATATCATCAAGAAGGAGTTCCAATTCAGGTCCCGGATGCGTCATCACTGTTACTCGACCTCCGCTTACCATAATCCCGCCCAAAATTACCAAAAGGGGACAGCTGGTGATATTTACCCAACCATCCCCAGGCGTACTCCAGGGTCAGTTACCGGTCGAAAGCCGGTTAATCTTTAGGTTACCTGATGGAAATCTCAGTCTCTTTACAGAATAAATGAGCCTTTTGGGTATTGAAGACTACCTTATGAGTGGTGCCCGGTCTTGCCAGCGTATGAGCGTCTACTCGGGCAATGTATGATTCCTTTCCTGCTGAGAGGTAAACATAGACTTCAGCGCCCATAGGCTCTGTAACATCTACATTAGCTGTAACGATCAGATCAGGGTCAGCATCAGGCGTAAAATCCAAGTCAAGTATGTCTTCCGGCCTGATACCGAAGATGACTTCTTTATCGATATATTCTTCTGCTCTCTCAAATCTTGTACGAGGCAGTCTTACCTTGAAGCCATCTGCTTGAACCCAGAGTTCGTCTCCTTCCAGCCTGAGCACAGCATCCATGAAATTCATTGCCGGGCTTCCGATAAAGCCTGCGACAAAGGCGTTATCAGGGTGGTCGTAGATTTCCATCGGCGCCCCTACTTGCTGGATTAAGCCGTCCTTCATGACAACAATGCGGTCGCCCATTGTCATAGCCTCGGTCTGGTCATGGGTTACATAAATTATTGTGGTCTGGAGCCTGTCGTGAAGCTTCGCAAGTTCCGCTCTCATCTGAACTCGAAGCTTCGCGTCAAGGTTTGACAGTGGCTCATCCATAAGAAAAACCTTAGGCTCTCGGACAATGGCTCTTCCCAAAGCTACTCTCTGTCTCTGCCCTCCGGAAAGCTCTTTCGGCTTTCTCTTCAAAAGGCTTTCTATACCGAGAATCCTAGCAGCTTCATGAACGCGTCTGTCAATCTCCGGTTTGGGAAACTTCCGGAGCTTCAGTCCAAAAGCCATGTTGTTATAGACGTCCATGTGAGGATATAGGGCATAGTTTTGAAAAACCATGGCAATATCTCTGTCCTTGGGAGGAATGTCATTGACAAGAGTATCACCGATGTAGATATCTCCTTCTGTAATTTCCTCAAGTCCTGCCACCATTCTTAGCGTGGTGGATTTGCCACAACCTGACGGACCAACAAGAATGAGAAATTCTTTGTCCTCAATTTCAAGTGTAGCGTCTTTTACCGCAACAACATTACCGAACTTCTTTGTTACATTTTCCAGATAGACTCTGGCCATTCCAGAATACCCCCTAATGCCATCTCCTGGAACCGTACGAATCGAATTCCCAAGACAGCGTAATTGGCATAAAGCCGGGTATGATACGTGACCCTGGACAACACGCGCACTTTGGGCAGGTTTCTATCGTTCTCTCACCGCCTCCCACCGATGGCACCGGCCCTCGTACAATTATTCGACGAGCTTTTTGATAATCCTTCCTTATTCCTTAAGCCCTCCAAGAGTCAGGCCTGATATTAACCATTTAGATGAGTAGAGGAACAGCAGCATAACAGGGATTGCCACAAGGACTGAAGCAGCAGAGAACACCCCCCACTGCGTCGTAAACTGGTCCCTGAGCTTCTGAAATCCTAAAGGCCATGTAAACATGCTGGCCTTCTGCAGCATTACCCTGGCCATCATATACTCGTTCCAAGCAGTCATGAAACTGAACAAGCCCGCTATAGCCAAAGCCGGAGCAGCAAGGGGCAGAACAATCCTATAAAAGGTAGTTAACGGATCCGCCCCGTCCACAAGGGCAGCCTCTTCCAGCTCCTTAGGGATAGTGTCATAGTACCCTTTTAGGAGCCATATTGAAAAAGGCACAGAGCCGACGGAGTACGCGATGATCATCCCTGTATACGTGTTAAACAAATTCAGTCTGACAACCATAATGTATATGGGAAGAAGCAACATTCCCGGGGGCAGCATCTGGGTCAGGAGCAAAAATACCAAACCCTGTCTCCGCCCTGGGAACTTCCACCTGGAAAAGGCATAAGCTGCAGTAGCAGCCAGCATTAGTCCGATTAAGACCGTAGCAACAGACACGATGAGGCTGTTCCAGAGCCATATCGTAAAATCCTTATCGAATATCAAGGTGCGGTAGTTGTCAAGAGTCGCCCCTTGAGGAATCAGTGACAGACTCGTCGAAAGCAAAGAGGCGCCGGGACGCAGAGATATACTAACCACACGCAGGAACGGATACACAGCAATGATACATGCAACTATAAGAACAAGGTGGATACATGCACTTTTTACCAGAGCCTTCCTTTTGACCCTGCTATGAGTTTTACGTTTTGCCTTGTTTAGCGTAGTCTCCTGTGCCTGCATAGGAATCATGCTTCCCACTCTCCTTTGAATCCACCGCTGATTCGCAAGTATATCACGCTGAACACCAGTAAGAACAGGAAGATGACAAGGGAATACGCGGCTCCGAATCCATATCTGTAGAATTCAAACACTGCCTTATATAGGGACGTCACCAGGATATCCGTGCCTTCCATCGGGCCTCCTCCTGTAATCAGGTAGATAACATTGAAGTTGTTGAATGTCCATATAACACCAAGAATGATAGCCGGAGTAAGAATGGGGTTGAGCAACGGCAGTGTTATGAAACGAAATTGCTGCCAGCCGCTGGCGCCGTCAATCTGGGCTGCATCATAATAATCCGGTGATATACTCTGGAGACCTCCTAAGATCGTAACCATCATAAAAGGAATTCCCAGCCAAATATTTACAATTACTACAGCAACGAAAGCCCAAAAGGGGTCAGACATCCACTGAATAGGCTGAAATCCCAGCTTCTCCAAGAAAATGTTGACAAACCCGTATTGATATAATGAAACTCGCACTTCCAAGCAAGAGCAGCTATCACCTGGGGAATAGCCCATGGAACAATCAGAAGCGTCCTGTATATTCCTTTCCCCTTCATTGGTCTGTTGAGAAGAATCGCAAGGAAGAGACCGCCGAGCACATGAAATACTACGTTAATGGCTGTCCACAGGAATGTCCTGAGGAATAACTGGAAAAACGTAACTCTCTGTAAAACAGGCACCCTGAACACATCGAGCAAGTTAGAGATTCCGTATTGCAGTCCCACTGAGAATTCTTTGAACCTGTACATGCTCATATTGCTGAATGCAAGGTAAATGTTGAATCCGAACGGATAAAGTATAAGAATCGCAACACCCACAAGCGCAGGAAGCATTAGCATGAAAGGTAACGCGTTCTTTAGCTTAAGCCACCTGACCAAAACAAGATAAGCCAACACTTCCAAGGAGACAACGCCTATGGCGACAAGGAGGATTAACTTACCGACTTCACTTAATCCGTGAACGACTATCTCCCAGGTAAGGGGCAGCAACTCCAACACCCCCTTAATGAGCCCGAAGGCCCGGATCGACAGTTAAGGTTAACGTCTGACCCAGGCCTTGTGGCTAAAGGACTCATCCTATTTCTTCATCTCACGAATGAATTTCTCGCATGCTTCCTGCATAGCTTTAGCTGCTTCCTTAGGTGTAGCCTTGCCGGCCATGATAGCTTCTTGGTTTGGCCGTATGGCGTCCCAGGCTGCCCGCATTTCAGGCACCGTAGGCATGGGTTTGCCTACCACCATCTGGTCGCTGGAGCCCTTGATTATCGGGTCATTTGTAACCATAGGGTTCTTAAGAGCCGCTTCAAGCGCAGGCAACCGCATGTACTGCTCCAGGAACAATAGCTGAATCTCTTCAGAACATACGTATTCCACGAATTCCTTCACAACTTTCATTTTGTCATCGTCCACATATTCGGGGAACATAAAGTATGTACCGCTTGTCATCGGAGACGGCCATAGTCCTGTCTCTGTGACCTTAGGAATTCTGGCAACACCCAGGTCTATATTCTTCTTAGCTTCATCTGTCAAGTAAGTCATGAGAGACCAGTCTCCGTTGATTATCATAGCAGCCTTGCCCTCTTTAAAGAGAGCGTCTGCAGCGTCATAATCGCATTCCATCGGGACTATTTTATGCTTGAACTTCAGATCTTGGACAAACTGAAGGGCATTAACCATAGCAGGAGTATTGAGAGTCGGTTCAATCCCATCAAGCGGCCAACCACCGAATCCTCCTAGCCACGGAGCGAAGAAGAACGGTTCATTCAAGTTGTAGACAAGACCGTACTGATCAGGCTTACCGTCACCGTCCATGTCTTTTGTGAGTTCCTTACCGACTTTGATAAGTTCATCAGTGTCCTTAGGCGGGTTCGCTATAAGCTTTTTGTTGTAAAGGAGCATTAGGTGGTTTCCGACACTGATTGGGACTCCCCAAACCTTGCCGCCAAGCTCCACTGCTTCGACACCCGGCTTGACAAATTTGTCTATGTACGATTTGCCGAAAATCTCATCCACAGGCTTGATAAGTTTCATTGCCTCGAACGGACCTGCGTGGTCAGACACAGTCCAGAGAAGGTCAGGACCTGCGCCTGCAAACGCAGCGGATTGGAAGTTCTGTCTCAGGTCTTCTACACCATAGTGGACAACCTCGAATGTGACTCCCGGATGAGTTTTGATGAACTCCTCCGTAAGCCTGATAGTCTCCTGGAGGATTCCCTCTGCTTCACTCTCTTTGGTCCAAAGGGTTATCGTCATTTTCTTCTGGGCAAATGCGCCAAGGGGCACGATCATGGCAACCAACAACATGGAAACCAGTACTCCAACGAATCCCCTTCTCATTTTCAAGCTTCCCTCCTAAGTTGTTAATTATGGCACAAGTGTTCGTTGCATTAGTTGCACACTCAACCGACACAGCAAACTAACGTCAGACACCAAGCGCTCCTTCGGCACCACCCCCTTCATGATAAACCTTACGCCCTCCGCATGATTCACGAATTACAAGCTCAGTTGGAAGCACCTGTTTACAGGGCTTCCGATCCGGATATCTGATAAGTCTCAGGAGTTCGCGGGCTGCTTTCTTCCCCATTACCTCGCCTTCCTGTTTCACTGTGGTAAGAGCAGGCCTTACGTATCTTGCGGATTCTATGTCGTCAAATCCGATGACAGCTATATCATCCGGAATTCTCAGCCCTGCCTCTCTTATGGCTTTCATAGCGCCGATAGCCATGAGATCGCTACCTGCAAATACAGCTGTCATATTTGGATAGTCGTCTAGTAATTCTGCTGCAACTTGCCTTGCGCCTTCTTCCGTGAAATCGCCGAGACGGACAAGGCCTGCGTCAAAAGGTATTCCATTCTTCTCTAAAGCCTGCCTATAACCTAAGAGGCGCTGCTTGGAAATGGAAGATGTGAGATGCCCGCAAATAAGCCCTATGCTGCTATGTCCCAAAGATATCAGGTGTTTGGTTGCGGTCATCGCGCCCCCTACGTTGTCTGACGTAACATAGGTAGCCCTGGGTCCTTCATAAGGGATATCTATAAAGAGCGCAGGCATTTGACTTGATTCTATTTCTTCCAGCACCTCAGGACCGGGTAATGTCCCCATGACAAGTATTCCTTCAGACCTTGATTCATAGCATCGCTTCAGACTGTCTCTCCATCTTCTGTCACGGACATCCTTTATGCTGAGGACAAGATCATATCCGGTTTTCTCCGTTTCCGCGCTGATGCCGCATATGACTTCATAGAAGAAAGGGTGTTTAAGGCCTTCTACAGAGAAAAGAAGGAGTTGCAATATGTAACTCCTCTTACGAACCAGGCGACGCGCGAGCGCGCTTGGATGGTAGTTCAGTTCTTTCATGACTTCCCGAACTCTCTGCTCAGTATCTTCACTAATATCTCCGTACTCATTAAGCACGTGAGAGACCGTACTCACAGATACCCCCGCAGCCTTGGCAATATCCTTTATTGTCGGTTCTCGTCGCGATCTTGCCACGAAAACACTCCGCCTTTCTCTTGCCTTGTCCTAAACGCTGACTTCCTAAAATTGAAACTCAACCCAATTCGGGTAGCCGGGTTACCAACTGATTCAAAGGCTATTACAGCCCAACTCTTCGGAATTGATCATATCCTGTTCTGTCAATCCGCCAAATGGATAATGTGATTAAATACGCGCGTCAGAGTCTGCTATAACGTTGTAGCTCTAGTTCAAATTATAGGATAAAGCTTTTCCCCTGTCAAGGAAAGAAAGGAAACAAAGAGGAGGGTTGGTAAATAATGGCCGGGCCCCCGGACTTCTGTCCGGAGGCCTCTTGCCTACCTTTTTTCGGCAATTTGACAAGTGGGAAGGTAGAACATGTTATTATTGTTAGAATTCCACGCTCATACCTGCAGTCAACGAGAGACCTTCAGCTCTCTTTTCAGTATAGCCCCGATTGTAGCCGGCTATGAACTCGATGCCACATGGCGCAGTGTAAGCCACTTTGCCCAGATATGTGGCTTCGCCTTTACCGTACTTGAAATTCCCGGACATCTCGACGCCGGATAACATCGGGAAATCCATGGTTGTGGAAGCAGCTGCCTTGTGCACGCTGTCGATGCCTGACCCGGTTGTCGTGAGCTCCAAACCATAGCCGGCATCTACTACTTGAGCCCCTATCGGGAACTCACGGCTGACTCCCATGGTAAGTGTAGTCTTCGTCTTAGGATCCGCGTCTTCATTGCGATCGAGGATAGCATAGGGCGCATTTACAGTTGACCATAGGTTGCTGATTCCGGCCTCGATGTCAAAGCCTTCGTAAGTCATGGCCGCATCTGCACCTACTGTGGTTCTTGTGCCTACAAGATCTCGCTTGATATCTCTTTGCTCGTGCCAATCAGCGTACCCGGTAAGCTCTACACCCATTATGGCAGTTGAAACCTCTCCGCTTATTCCGCGTTTTCCTGCGTTCATATCCACTACGTTGATGTCTTCACCTGTATCCTCGTCTTTTCTGTCATCACGGTAGATGGGATTGAACAGCGGATCAAAGCTCCTGAAGCCCACTTTTCCACGGGCTTCAGGCAACATCGGCAGCTCGCCGATACCTGCCTCTGCCTTGACTATAGTGGCCTTATTGGCGCCGTCCCATGCTGCGGATCCGATGATATCCACACCCGGCACCGGCGCAAACTCAGCGCTTCCTGCAAGCGCGACGTCGTCACCGGTTTTCACGGCTGCTCCCTGAAGAGCGATGCCGTCGATTTCACCTTGTCCGTAGATACCGAGGTCAACGAATCTTACGTCTTTTGCTTCTTCTGCCTCTCCAACCTTGCGGGTGGCCCATCCGTAGAAACCTGCCAGTTCAACAGGGTTAAGGTACAGGCCGCTTGTCTGAACGCCTTCAATTATCCCGTCAGTCTCAGAGATGTGGGCTATGTAAGGCGAGTAATCCACTGCAAGGTCTCCGAAACGAGTTGTCAGAGGGGATCCGCCTTCGTAGAGAGCCCCGGTGGTCTCTAAGTATACCTTATTGACAGTAAGAGCCTTCGCAAGGTCTATGTCACGAGGAGTCAAGCTCTTGCCGTTCATCTCGCCTGACTCAGGATCCTCAGCTTCGTTCTTAAAAGGGTCCCATTCGTTCAGCGCAAATCCTATGTATCCGCGGATCTGGTTCCCGCCTGCCATTTCCATGGAAAGTTCCAGATGCAAGTCAGATGTGGCAGATATCCCGGCATCTATAGGATCACTCGGAACAATCTGGAACACCGTGGAAAGAGAGCCTCCCAGGTTAACGCTGGGGGCTGCCAGAACCGGTGTTGCCACGACCAAAGCCAGAATCATCGCTGGTATTAAAATATGTCTTTTCATAGTCTATCCCCCTTGGTAAATTGTTTAGTGACAATGTGCTGCATATGATACTACCATTGGGAACATAAGACCAAGTGCCCATGTTTCCTTGCTCCCTTCGTTCCCGTGCTTCGTTGTTTAGCATATCTCTTTTTGATCTTGCCCGGTCTCCGGCGATATCATGGGGGCACCTCCTTTCATACGCCTACCGGGTCCGGTGCCCTGGTTCATCTTTGCCCGCTGACCGCTTAGTTCTCTTTTTCGCCTATCCGAAACCGGTAGCTAATGCTATCGGACAATGTGGTATATCGGGCAGATTCTGAACAGGTGCTGAACTATTTCTTCGCGGCAACTGTAGTTCCTTCATGCAAACAGCCATCTAGCAGGTGTAAGTAATGGCAAGATTGGAATTCGCAGATCATCTGAGGAAGCGAATGGGTGAGCAGCTAGTTCTTAACGTATGATTTGCATACCCAAGGTATGCGTAGAATTGTCCCGGCCAACCGGCCTGAAGTAAGGCTGACGTCAGAAACCGTCATCGAATTCCTTGCACTTGAGTCGGTTAAGGCGGCCGGATTCCTTCTATGTCAAGCTTATTCCTGAAAATGCGATAGAAAATCAAGCATGCGGTTTAGAAACGTTGAATGAGAATCAATGGATGCTCATTCCAAAACTATGACGGAATCGACCGCCCTACCGACTAACATTGCACAAGATCAGCACATGACCCGGTTAGTGAGGTGAATGCACATAATCCTATGAGGTTGGATTCACGGCTGTCTCAGATTTGCTTGGGCTGACTAATCGCGCTTGTCCTGCATCAGCAAGGCAAGGATAGCTTTTTGCACATGCAGGCGGTTTTCCGCTTCATCAAACACAACGGAATAAGGACCGTCCATGACTTCATCGGTAATCTCGTCGCCTCTGTGAGCAGGCAGACAATGCATAACCATGACGTCCTTGTTTCCTGCAGCTTCTACAAGGTCCTTGTTGACCTGGTAAGGCTGGAGAATACGAGCTTTCCTCTCTGATTCAGCTTCTTGACCCATGCTTGCCCATACGTCCGTGTAGATGACATCAGCGCCTTTGACTGCTTCGTACGGGTCATGAGTCACCTCTATTGTCACTCCCTCGGCTTTGCCGTCTTCCCTTGCAGCCTCGACGATTGCCGGAAGGGGTTCCAGCTCCGGGGGACACGCTATTGTCACGTGCATGCCGACCTTCGCCCCTCCATACATTAGACTGTGCGCCATATTGTTTCCGTCACCGACATACACCATCTTAAGACCCTTGGTCTTGCTGCGTTTCTCATAAACCGTAAAGTAGTCAGCCAGAACCTGACAAGGATGCAGAAGGTCGGTCAGACCGTTTATCACAGGAATTGTCCCGTACTTGGCCAAGTCTTCCACATCTTTTTGATCAAATGTCCGTATCATTATCCCATTAACGTACCTGGACAAAACCTGAGCTGTGTCGGCAGCGGTCTCGCCCCTTTTGAGCTGAAGCTCCTGAGAACTCAGGAATAATGGATATCCGCCCAACTGCCACATACCCACCTCAAATGAAACCCTCGTCCTCGTTGAAGGTTTCATGAAGATCATAGCCAGCGTCTTTCCACAGAGCAGATGGTGGGTAACACCTGTCTTGTTCTCTTCCTTCAATTTGGAACTGACCTCAAAGATCTTCCATACTTCCTCCCTGCTGAGGTCGTGAATGGAAAGCAGACTTTTCCCACGCATTCCCAGAGCGACATTGTCCAAGAGATAACTCCTCGGGTCAAACATATTCGATACCGCCCTTCTTTGGTAGTGGGTTTTCCAACGCCCTCCGAATCCGGTCATGTCCTGGATTCGGCGTGCCTTTTCTAATTCGGAAAATACTACCGGAACTCCTTCTATGATTGAAATAGTATATGTATATCTATAATCTTTCACCCGAAAACAGTTGTCATGACGCGTTCCATGATATCCACTGCCTCTCGGACTTCCGCCTCTCCAATAATAAGCGGAGGAAGCAGACGCACTGTCGTATCTGTGACAGCGTTCACCAAGAGCCCCTCTCTTGCACACTGCAAACAGATGAGTTTCGCAGGGTCTTCCACACCTGTATCTGACCGGCCCAATACCTCAATCCCTACCATCAATCCCCGTCCCCGTATTTCCGTTATCTGAGGACATCGTCCCTTCAATTCCTCAAGCATCTTGAAGAGGAAACGACTTACGGCCACTACGTGATCAAGTATGCCTTCTTCGCGTATAGTCTTGAGCACAGCCAAGGACGCAGCACATGCCAGCGGATTCCCACCGAATGTGGCAGCGTGAGTCCCCGGTGTAAATACCTCTGCAACCTCATCTTTTGCAAGAAGAGCGCCGATGGGAAACCCGCCTCCCAGTGATTTCGCAAGAGTTATGGCATCAGGCACGATTCCGAAATGCTGAAAAGCGAACATCTTGCCTGTACGTCCCATGCCTGTTTGGACCTCGTCCATGATAAGGATAGCCCCGGTTTCATCGCACAGTTCTCTGGCTCGCCGGATGTACTTTTCGTCCGCGACATGAATCCCGCCTTCGCCTTGAATAGGCTCAATAAGGACAGCGGCAGTCTTCTCTGTTACGGCCCGCTCCATGGCAGAAATATCATTAAAAGGCACATATGTGAATCCGGCGGGAAGCGGTCCGAAGTCCTTTTGATACTTAGGCTGTCCCGTAGCGGTAAGAGACCCTAAGGTTCTCCCATGAAAAGACTTCAAGGCTGTCACTATCTCGCACCTGGCGTCCCCGTGCTTTACCCTGGCATATTTCCGGGCTAATTTAATTGCAGCTTCATTAGCCTCTGTGCCGCTGTTGCAGAAAAACGCCTTGCCAAAGGGTGAATCCTCCAGCAACATCTTGGCAAGGAGGGCCTGGGCTTCTATGTGGTAGAGGTTGGAACAATGCATCAGTCTACCTGCCTGCTCCCTTATGGCAGCCACAACCCTAGGATGGCAATGGCCTAAGCCGCATACTGCAATCCCGCTTACAAAATCCAGGTACTCCCGGCCTTCAGCATCCCGGACTCTGGCCCCGGAGCCTTCGGTCAGAGAAATTCCGGCGCGGCCGTATGTATTCATCAGGTGCTTCTTTGTCAAGATCTCGACTTCCTCAGTCCTCAAGTGTTCCATAATCCCGGTGCATGAGCCTCTCCACTGACAGGGGCCATGCCTTCCTCCCTTCCGTCCTTCCGTATAACCCTTATGGCCTTATTTCATTCGATCGCGACTGCTGTCAGGCGCAACTATTTGAGAATCATTGTCCCAATTCCTTTGTCAGTGAACATCTCCAGAAGGAGAGAGTGAGGTCGGCGCCCGTCTATTATGTGCGCTCTCTCGACTCCTCCATGTAAAGCAGTTACACAAGCCTCAACTTTCGGAAGCATTCCCGCCACAATACGCCCGTCCTCTGTCATCTGTCTCACCTCATCGATTGTCAGCTCTTCTATGAGGGATGACAGATCCAAAGGATCATCCATGATGCCTTCAACATCTGTTAACATAATCAGTTTATAAGCCTTAAGGGCACAAGCAAGATTGCCTGCTAAATGGTCAGCGTTTATGTTCAGGGTGACTCCGTTTTCGTCAGCAGCCACAGGAGATATTACAGGAATGAATCCCGCCTCCGCTATCACGTCTATGACCAGTGGGTCTATTTCTGCAACAGTACCTACATAACCCAGATCCACTGTCCTGCAATTCCCGTTTGAAGAGCAATCCTTATCCGATCCCACCTTGGCAGCAGTGATTAAGCCTGCGTCCTTCCCTGAAAGTCCGACGGCTTTCCCACCGCTTTGATTTATCAGCGATACGACCTCTTTGTTGATCTTCCCTGTAAGCACCATTTCAGCTATCTCCATAGTCTCAGCGTCTGTCATCCGAAGTCCGTTAACGAAAACAGGCGTCTTCCCGAGACGCTTCATAAAGTCAGTAATCTCCGGACCGCCACCGTGGACAATGACAGGATTCATACCTACATATCTTAGAAGGGTAAGATCCGTGGCCACCATCTTCCTCAACAAGGGATCTGTCATAGCGGCCCCTCCATACTTTATTACAACGGTTTTTCCGGAAAATGACCTTATGTATGGCAAGGCCTCTACCAATACCTCCGCTCTCTCACATGCAAGATCCATGTAATCCCTCCTCAAGATGTATAACTCGCGTTTATCTTTACATAGTCGTAAGTCAAGTCACATGTCCAGGCAGACGCAGCCTCATTCCCGATATTAAGATTAAGAGTAATTTCTATGTTCTTTTCAGCTAACGCTTTCCTGGCGCAATCTTCATCAAAACCGCCGGACTTGCCGGAACATGCAACAAGGACATCACCGATATACACGTCTGTCAGATCCGGATGAAAATTCACTCCTGCCCTGCCTGCAGCAGCCAGAATCCGTCCCCAATTGGGGTCTGCTCCGAAAATGGCAGTCTTGACCAGATTCGAAGAAGCGACTGTCCTGGCAATACATCTGGCGTCTTCCACAGAACTCGCCCCTTGGACCCTGACTTCAACAAACTTTGTAGCGCCTTCTCCGTCCTTCACAATCATCTTGGCAAGAGAGGATGCAACCTCGCGGAGGCCACGGCAAAACTCATCAAAGTCAGGGCCTTCTTCGTCTATTAAGGCATTTGCGGCAAGTCCGTTAGCCATCACTATTGCCATATCATTCGTACTGGTATCTCCGTCGACTGTAATCATGTTAAAGGACTCGTTCACAGATTGAACCAACGCTTTCCTTAGCATGATAGGCGCAATTGCCACATCAGTAGTGATAAACGCGAGCATAGTTGCCATATTAGGATGAATCATCCCTGACCCTTTGGCGATTCCGCCAATTGACACATTTCGCCCGCCGATACTCCCTGTCAGGCCAACTTCTTTAGTGCTTCTGTCAGTGGTGAGAATGGCTTGGGCAGCGTCGCCGGATCCCTTGGGGCTCAAGTTGGATACTGCAAGGCGAATTCCCTCACTGACTTTATCCATTGGTAAGGCTTTGCCTATCACTCCCGTGGAAGCCACTGCCACCTCTTGAGGACAAATAGCAAGGAGAGAGGCAACTCCCTCTGCCATCATTTCTGCATCTTTCAGCCCCTTCTCACCTGTGCAAGCGTTGGCGTTTCCGCTGTTTGCCACTATTGCCCGGGCGAATCCGGACTCCAGGTGTTCCATGGTAACAAGAACAGGCGCAGCCTTAACCAGGTTAGATGTAAAAACCCCGGCAGCTTGAGCCTGCTTCTCTGACACGATTAATGCAAAGTCGGGACGGGACTTTTTTATTCCGCAATGCACCCCTGACGCCTGAAACCCTCGGGGTAGCGTAACTCCGCCGGGGGCTGATTGCCAACTCCCTTGCACCTCGTATTTCAGCTCTGTCATTTCATATGCCGCCTCCCTTCCTGTCTCCTTTTCACAGCTTGCGATATGCCTCTATGTATCGCTGCCTCTGCATATCTATATCTGCGCGCGCATTGCAATCCGCATATGGCTCTTCGTGCTTCTATCGGCATATTGTCATAAGCCTGCGGACCGCAGCACCTCCATCTATATGCCCTGTCTTTCGACATCGCGACCATATGGGTCGACGAATACTTTGGAGCAAACAAAGCGCTACGGCCAGAACGGGGCTAAGTTAAGTCCTTTGTCTTCCGGCTCCCCGAACATTAGATTCATATTTTGGATGGCTTGGCCTGCAGCGCCTTTCACAAGATTATCTATTGCCGCCATCACCAGCACTCGACCTGTCCTTTCGTCTACCCTAACACCGATGTCACAATAGTTGGAGCCTGCCACTGCCTTAGTCTGAGGAACTTCGTCAGGAGGCAGAATTCGAACGAATCTCTTCCCCTTATAGAAACTCCTATAGATTTCTGTAAGTCCGGGCGTGTCCAAACTGATACCCAAATCCCGGTTAACGTCCCGGAGACAAGAGTCTCCTGATAAGTCGTTTCCAAGATCAGCATAAGCAGTAACCAGGATTCCGCGATTCAGTGGGACCAGATGTGGCGTGAAACTGAGATTTACCGCGTCATCCCATCCTCCCGTCCTGGCAATTGCCGCAAGTTCCTGCTCAATCTCGGGAACATGTCTGTGACAAAGAAGTCCGTATGCCCTCATGTTCTCGTTGCACTCAGGAAAATGATAGCCAAGTCCCGGAGTTCTGCCTGCACCTGATACACCGGAAAGGGCATTTACGACGATACTGTCCATAGAGACCATACCGTAACGGACGAGAGGCGCAAATGCGAGAATGGTTGCAGTAGGGTAGCATCCCGGATTCGCCACCAGTCGGGCATCCTTTATTTCATCAGCATGTAATTCAGACAAGCCATACACCGACTGCGACAGCAATTCAGGGGCTCCATGTTCATATCCGTACCACTTTCGGTACAGCGAAGGATCCTTCAATCGCAAGTCTGAACCTATATCGATTATCTTAATTCCGGGTTTCATGGAAACGAGGTCTTTCATCAGAGGCCAAGCAGCTCCGGAAGGAGCAGCTATAAAAACCAGGTCGCACTCATAGGCTAGATTGGTCATGGATATCTCTCGGAAATGAGGTAAGTCATAACCGTAATAACCCGGGTACACTTGCGAGACCGGTTTTCCTGCATGGGTTCGGGAGACAAGAGTAGTAAGTGCCACTCCGTCATGACCGACAAGAAGTCTTATAAGCTCCCCTCCTGCATACCCTGCTGCACCGACTATTCCAACACGAATCACAACCATATCCCACCTTACTGTTAGTACTTAGGGTTAAGAACTATTCATTTCTTACTGTCACTTGCCAAAACCAAGGTGTAGCATAGACAATCAGTGATTACCATGTGATTGTCTACCCTATACGGGATACCTTCAGCAGGAACCTGTGACAAAACATGCGTATTAAACACCTGCAGCAAATATAGCATCATTATACCAATGGATTGCATAATTATGCAATACCCGTTCCGGTGCTTTTTCACGGGACAACAGGTGCCTTTGTTCAGATGCTTTCTACGTGAATCAACATAAGCGTCAAACAGTCAACGGTTTCAGCAGGTGAAGGCTATTGTGTACTATGGTAGTCATACCCATATAAATGCACATAACATCAATTCAGGGTGAGTTTAAAAAAACCGGTAGTAGATTATCTGCCACCGCGGAGAGCTGAAGAAAGGCGAAGCAGGGAAGATAAAACAACAGGCTGCGCTAAATCCTCACGTGAATCTCCGCAGCCTGCCTTAGACTTAATTATTCAATTCTCGCCGGCCCAGGCTTGTGTTGCAAGACCGATCGGTAGGGCCGGGCAGCTTATCCCGGACCTGATTACGTGATTTCCTACCAGGTAAGGCTCGTGTTCCAAATTGACACGAGGCAACTAGAAGTCCATGCCGACAAGGACTCTAAATCCTGTGGAACCGACTGCATCTTGCGTCTTAAAAGAGACTTCGCCTGCCAACCAGAACGGGTCGTAAACATCTGCCATCACACCGCCGGCAGCCTCCAGCCACGCCTTGACACTGCCTGAACCGAGTTTGACACCGACGCCTGCATCCCCGTACACCACAAGCCGAGAGCTTATCGGTTGCTCACCCCATACGCCCAACAGTAGCACAGGCTTGGTTTCACCGGCAAGTCTGACTCCTCCATATGCACCGACAAGAGCATCACCAAATTCCCTAAGATCCATTGATCCGTAAATATCGGCCCACCCTGCGTCTTTAATGCCACAGTAGTCTATCCCTACGTCTATCATGTCAGTAAGCGTCAGTTCGCCTTTTAGGGTCAATCCTCGTGAATCTCCCTGAAAATAGTAACCAACACCGACATAGTTGGCAGCAGACGCTACACCGGTAAGTGTCATAGCGCCAATAATCACCATTGCTATAAGCAGCTTCTTCTTCATCTTTATCCCTCCTTCTCTATGGGTATTCAAGAGTATGGTTCGACAACACAACAGGAACTCCTTCATAGGCTTTCCAAAAACATCGTTTTGTCGAATCCGAATAAGACTATAATTGAAAGAATGCACGCGGCAAACATAATTGTGATGAATCAGACTCTTGCGTTGAAACAAGAGGCTCTTGTCCTACAGATAAGATTAAGTTTGAATAACGTGGATCGGAGCGCCACAATACTCGCACTTGGCGTCTATTACATGAACCTCTGCCACACCGAAAACAGTACGCCTTATCACTGTCTTGCCACACTCGTAACAGATAGTGTCAGCTCCTTCTTTACCCGGGATGTTCCCAAGATAAACATACTTTAGTTTCCTTCTTGCAATCTCAGCCGCCTTACGTAGCGTATCAATGGGCGTTGGAGGCTCTTTAAACTTGTACGCCGGGTAGTACCTGGAGAAATGCAGCGGCGTTGTATCACCTAGAGCTGCAGCAACCCAATTGACCAGCTCGCTGATTTCATCCCCGGAGTCATTTAAGCCGGGTATCAGAAGGTTCGTAATCTCAATATGGCAACCTGCTTTACGCGCTGCCTCAGCTGTTCGTAACACCGGTTCAAGCTTGCCATGACACACTTTAGCATAAAACGAAGGAGAAAAGGATTTTACATCAATGTTCATAGCGTCTATGTACGGAAGCAATTCCTTAAGGGGCTTTTCGCAGATGTGCCCATTTGTCACCAAAACGTTCTTTAAGCCTGCTTCATGGACAAGTTCGGCAGTCTCCAGCACAAATTCAAACCAAACCAAAGGCTCGGAATACGTATATGAAAGCCCGACAGACTCCTTCTTCGCCCCATAGTCTGCGACAACTTCAGCCAATGCCGCCGGGGTCATGCTGTAGGTGTCTGCGTCAGCTTGGGAGATGTGCCAGTTTTGACAGAATCCGCACGAAAGATTGCACCCTAACGTCCCGACTGAGAGAATATCAGAGCCCGGGCAGAAATGGTACAAAGGCTTCTTCTCAATAGGGTCCAGCGCGAGAGACGTTATTTCGCCATAGTTCAGAGAAACGAGTTCGCCTGCTATGTTCTTTCTGGCTCGGCACACCCCTGCCTTACCCGGCTTTATGTTGCAGTAATTTGGACAGAGAAGACACAGGACAACCTTATCAGACTTGGCCTCCCAGTACAACGCCTTCCTCATCAAGTGTACCTCTTGACTTCAAATCTCTCGATTTCCACATCTTCATTCTGACCTATGCCGGCCTTGCGCTTTGCTATAGCCACCTGCTCATAAGGAGTGTCCACTCCTTCGATATCCGGCAGAAGCAGTCCGCGCTTTCGTCCTTTACGGACTATAACGCCGTAGATTTTCGGATCCAGTTCATCAAGGCTCAGAACACGCTGACCAGGCATTAAAACATCCACAGAATAACAAAGACTATCCAGTTCATCTTCTCTGACAGGGTGGAACCTGGGGTCTGCTGTTGCAGCTGCGATAGCGTTCCTGATGATCTCATTGGCGATACTCCCCGTAGTTGACTCTATAGTTCCTATGCAGCCTCTTAGCTCGCCATTAATCTTTAAAGTACAGAACACTCCTGCCTGTTCCCGGAATTCCTGAGGGACATCTTCCGGAGGGTTTATCCTCTTTCCATGTTTGATGTACGCTTCAACTGCAGCGCGAGCCAGCTTTACCGGAAAGCTTTCACCGGATGGACACTCCCCGGAACAGCAACCGCCTGGTGAATCTATCTCCGGACCGAAAACGACGCACCCGTAACCCACTCCAAATGGACCTTCGTATGACAATACCCAAGACCGGACTTCATCACCCGAGAGAGCGCCAAGGGCAGTCACCACCGGACGGTAACCGCATTCACCGGCCTCATCCAGTAAAGAATCGTCCAAGGACAGAATCCCTTCGACATCCATATCTCTCAAAAACCCAATAAGCTTCTCGTCGAATTCCCTGCCACGCCTGCTATAGCCTGCAGGCGCCTCACGAGTCAGACGGTGTGACAAGTCCCCACTGGCAATGAGGACAGCCCTCCTTTCCAACCTCCGGGCTGCCTTGTCTATAGCCTGTCCGAAAGCATAAAGCACATCACGGGGCAATAAAGCCGTACCCATCACAACTATAGGAACATCCTGCCCCACCTCTTGACTGATAAAATGCATAGGGACAAGAACCCCATGATCTAACCCTTGAAGCCTTCTATGCCTGTCTTTGCTCTTTGAATCAAGCTTATACGTTCTTACCCCGATTTTGGTAGCCTCGTCCATAATAGCAGAGACAAGTTCAGTATCATTCTTAAAAGAATATCCGACATGAGGCACGCCAAACCCGGAAAAATCCCCGCTCAGCCGATCATCGGCCAAAACCGCTATAACGTCACGGAATAAAGGCGCATGGGGACTAATGACTATAATCACATCGGGTTTGGCTTGACTTACAAAGCGAGCTATCTTGCCCATGGCTTCCTGCGTGGCTTTGACAATATCGATATCCCTTTTCCCTATCTCAGGGATGAGAAGGGGAGGATGAGGCGCAAGAGCGCATAGCACTACACCTGTTTGTTTCATAATGCCGCACCTCGACTTTCCTTGCATAAACAGGGGTTTTCTCAGTAGTAGGATAATCCCTAAGATGCTAAGATATTCTAGCAAGCCGGCTGATTTTCCTCTTTACCCCATCTTAGAATTGCCTAAACTCTATAATATCAAAATTGGGAGAAAGAGGCTCATCAAGGAAGATGTGGCCTGCGATAGTGGAGGATACAAGACCTTCAATAAGAATCTGGACTGCCTTGATTCCGGCGACATCTGTCAAGGTATTTACGATGGAGTACACGGTTAACTCCTCAGCCCTGCTCCCTCCCCAATGGTTCTCCATGAGTTCCTTGCTAAAGTCTACGTAAGCTATATTATCTATTATCTTAAGCGACCTAAGATATGTGCCTCTCGGCAAGGTCGGACACAGCACGCTTCCGCGCGAAGGCCCTTTTATGAGTTCTTGCACAATCCTTGAGGCACGCAAATCCCAATTGCTCTCTGCTTCTATACCGGGGATTTTACGAACTTCAGGCATGAGGTCATCATCGAAATTAGTCGGCCCTGCAAAATACAGGGCAACTTCATCCACATCTAAATTCAAAGCAGCCTTAGCTCTTGAATACAGTGAAGCATCATTTTGGATATCCATGGATTCCCTTGGCAAATCAGAGGTTGGCCTGGATTCATCGGCCTCCTTTTGCCTGCCTTTTTTATAGGAATCCACCAGATAATTGACAGTCCCATAGAAAACAGCTTCAGCCACCTGCCTCCTATAATCCCCTTGAGCGAGCAAGGCCTCTTCCCGTGGATTCGACAGGAAACCCACTTCTACAAGAACTGCAGGAACTGTCGAATTGCGTAGCACAAAGTAATCATCACAGGCTTTCGCTTTTCGAAGATTGGGACCGAGACGGCTTACGAGTTCCTTCTGTATAGCTACGGCAAGCGCCTTAGCCTCATCTGACTTGCTATAGTAAAAAGTCTGGGCGCCGGACCAGACTTGCTCAGGAAAACTGTTTGCGTGAATACTGATGTAAAGGTCTGCATTATGGTGAGATGCAAGCTTAACGCGGCTTTCCAAATCAAGCCTCTTCCGGTTTGCATTGGAATAGCCTTCGGACTCGACGAGATCATTATCCGTACTACGAGTTAACACTGTATAGACAGCAGCTCGGTTAAATAAGTCTGCCAAACGCAAGCCTATATCCAGAACCACTTCCTTCTCCAGAAGTCCCGAGCGTCCGCAGGCGCCTGCATCATCTCCGCCGTGACCGGGATCGATAATAATCGTCTTGCCACATACTGCTTCTGAAAGAGGGGCATTGACCTTCACTGATACATAAGTGAGAACAAGGAGAAATGCAATGACTGTTCCGATAGTTGCCAGAGCAACAATCCAAGCCCTGTCGGTCCACACAATAATAATCGGCGACTTCAATAGGAATTCACCCTCCGGAGCGCGCCGCATAAAGAGAAACAAAGCTTTTTTCAGGCGAGCAACTCCTATAACATAGTTATGCGCGCGCTGCCTAGCAAAGACCGCCAATAGAAGCAGAGCCTTCCATAACCCGATAGCCACCGCCTTTTTCTATTTCTTCCGCCACATCGAAGACCTCTGACATATGCTTTAGAATGCTCTTTGACCCTTGTTTCGTACGGGCCACGACAAGCAGACGCCCACCCGGCTCAAGAAATTCCCGCGCCTCAGTGATGAGGGGGAAGACTACTGATTTTCCTGCCCGTATCGGAGGATTGCATAAGATGAGATCAAACTTGGTACCACGAACAGGTTCAAACCCATTGCCCAACATGACCTTCGCGTTTGGCACCCGATTCAGGCGGATATTTTCTCCGGCAAGTTCGTATGCTCTCCTATTCACATCTACCATGAAAACCTCTGACTCCGGAGAGATCCGCGCAGCCACAATGCCTATTGGACCGTACCCGCACCCAAGGTCCAAGATTCTCCTTGCCCTGTCAAGGTCCATTGTCTCTATAAGAAGTCTTGTTCCACGATCAAGCTTGCCTCTTGCGAATACCCCTTTGTCTGTCAGGAATCTGAACGAAAACCCCCTGATATCAACGGCAATTTCCTTTATAGACCGCTCTGAACTCGGCTCTTCTGTGAAGTAGTGCTCCGCCAATAGCGGTAGTCCCCCCCTATTCCTCGTTTCTGCAAACCGGCGATTACCGGCATCTTTGCCTTGAATTTATTCCGACGAACGCGAGCCTTGACCGCATCGATAAACCCCCGGTCAAATCCTATCTTCAGCAATTCCTGTTTGCTTCGTCTCCCATCCACCATGAGATAGAGAAGCTTATCCAGATCATCATAGGTAAAGCCCAAGTCTGCCTCGTCAGTCTGTCCTACCCAAAAATCCGCGCTTGGGGGTTTTACCACGATATTCTCGGGAACCCCCAGATACCTCGCGTATGAACGAACCTGGGTTTTGTAGAGGTCTCCTAAAGGATCAAAGGCGAACGCCAAATCCCCGTGGAGGGTTCCGTAGCCCAGAAGGAGTTCTGTCTTATTGCTTGTTCCTATCACAAGACCTCCGATTGCCGCAGACAAGTCATAGAGCAACATCATTCTCTGTCTGGCCATTATATTCCCTAACCGTACGTTATCAGGCTCTTTTCCGGTCGCAGCCAAAAGGGTCCTTTGGCACTCATTTACCATAGGGGTGATATCCATTGTCACACATTGAAGCCCAAGAATGTCCCGGACATTCTTGGCGTCCTGAAGACTCTTGGAACAGGTAGTATGATATGGAAGAACAGCAGCAAGAACATTATCAGAACCCAGAGCCTCAGTTAAAAGAAATGCCAAGACAACAGAATCAAGACCCCCGGAAAGCCCGAACACAGCTTTGTTGCGTCCTGCCTTGAGCATTTGGGTTTTCACAAACTCGATCAGGGTTTCATGGACACTCTGGGCGTCGATTTCAAGACCGGGGACAGCAATAGACGGATACAGCATGAATATACCTCTTTCGATCTCTCTTATTTTCCGGTGAACTCAGCTTTACGCTTCTTGAGAAACGCAGACGTTCCTTCTTTCATGTCTTCTGATGCGCAAAGCTCGCCAAAGCATTTTTCCTCCAGCTTTAAGCCTTCCTCAAGGGAGAGTTCAATCCCTTCGTTTATGGCCTGCTTTGCCATCTTTACTGCAAGCGGTGCTTTGCCCAGAATAGTCTTTGCAAACTCTATGCAAGTATTACTAAGATCTTCATAAGGCACGACTTGGTTTACAAGACCTATCCTTAAGGCTTCCCCGGCATCTATGATGCGGCCTGTCAGTATCAGTTCCCGGGCGAAACCTGCACCTACAAGCCTGGGCAACCTCTGGGTCCCACCCCACCCCGGGATTATACCTAAGTTTACTTCCGGCTGTCCGAATTTAGCGTTATCAGCAGCAATCCTGATATCGCAGGCGAGAGCAAGTTCCATCCCGCCTCCCAGACAGAGTCCGGAAATCCCTGCAATTACAGGCCATGGGAAGTCTGAAATCTCATTATAGACTTCATGCCCCTTCCTGGAAAGGCTTCTGCCTGTTTCTCGTGTAAGCCCGCTAATCTCGACAATATCAGCTCCGGCCACAAAGGCTTTCCCGCCCTTCCCCGTAATTACTACAACCATAGGCTCAGCACATTGCTCCAACTTCCGGAAGGCTTGAGACAGTTCGCTTAAGATATCAAGGTTCAAAACATTCACAGGAGGCCTGTCTATTGTGATGGAAACCATACCGTTATCATAACTTACTTTCACACGCTCCGACTCCACCTGTAGCACCTCCCTAGTTATTCCCTTATCCTCTCGTATCGGAAATTATTCCTGCTTACTCAGTATACGCCGCATCACACGCAGCATAGGTGAGCCCACCGTCCTGGCGGGTGCACACGTTCAGAGAGTGTAAACATCACATGATTGGCCAAGTATACTCGACATTCTTCCCAGCCACTTGCACAATGGATCGGACTTGCTTACCCAACTCCCGGCGAACCCCTCGCCTCGGCATATGTAAATGGCTTTTAATATGCTCTCGCTACTTCGCTGATAGCTTTGAGTTTAACCAGTCCTATCTCAGTGTCCACAGCGAACATGAGCCCGAAAACTCCGTCCGGCACAGTAAAAGCATACTTCCCTTTGAGCTTCTGGCCGGGATTAACCTGTCTCATCCACAGGGATTCATCGCGGTTCACATAGTAGACACTTGTGCTGCTGGGCATGTAGACCTGTCCTTGCCTGTCCACTAAACGCAAGTCTTTACAAAGAATTGCAAAACGTGAGTTATTCTCTATGCCGATACTTACAATAAAGAGGTTCGGCCCCCAAAACACCGCATCTTCCACACTAATCTTCACAGTCAGAGGAAGCGTTGCCAAATCCCGGTATACTCGTGCTTGATCCATGAAGTCTGTGGCACCGGGTATGATCCACGGATAACGCATAACAATGACAGACGCGCCTAACCCTGCCAGAATCAAGCCGACAAAAAGCCGAGTCATGATTTGCCTGCGCCGTCTTACTCGGCGAGGCACATATGTTTTCAAGTGAAGACCCCCAAACATCCAGAAGTCTGTCTTGGAGTTACTTTTCGAGACGCTCCGGGGATTTCCTCCTAAATCCGTATCGCCGCACCTAACGCCCATAAAGTGCATTGGCGACCGGGATTTTTCACCTTGTCACACTACACTTGAAAACTCTTTCTTCTTTCCGGCTAAGGCTCACGTTCCACGGCTGCCGCCACCGTAGACTATACGCGCCACACAAAAAAGCGGCAAAAAACCGGGTCGCATACTCTGACAACAGAGATACGCCCGGCATTTAGCATAAACCCGAAAAAGCAAATGTTTTGCCATATGGATTAAGATACAGACAAAAGTTATCTCTTAGAATACTGTGGCGCTCTACGGGCTTTCTTGAGACCGTACTTATGGCGCTCCTTCATGCGAGGGTCACGTGTCAGGAGCCCGGCCTTTTTCAGGGGCAAACGCAAGTCCGGGTCATATTCCTGCAAGGCCCTGGCAATGCCGTGTCTGAGTGCGCCTGCTTGACCTGACGCGCCACCGCCTTCAACCTTCGCAACAATATCAAACTTGTCGCTTGTGTCCGTTATAACGAGCGGTTGGCGGACGATAATGTCAAGAATCTTGCGCCCAAAATAATCAGACACTGTTTTTCCGTTAACAATAATCTGTCCGCGCCCAGGCTTTAATTGAACCCTGGCGATTGAACGCTTGCGCCTGCCGGTAGCCTGCACCGGTCCTTGCCGTGTCTCTGCTAAATCCATGCCTTACCCTCCTTCATGCGGAATAACGCTGCTCGGCCCCGTCAACCCTCAATCTCAAGAGGTTTCGGCTTCTGCGCAGCATGGGGGTGGTCTGGGCCGCTATAGACCTTAAGCTTCCTTCTAAGCTTGCGTCCGAGCCGGTTATGAGGCAGCATTCCCTTAACTGCATTCTCAATCACAGCCTCAGGCTTACTTGTAAGCATGTCTTCAAGAGAGACGGCTCTAAAGCCACCTGGATACCCACTGTGCCTATAATACATCTTCTGCCTCAACTTATTGCCGGTAACTCTTACCTTGTCAGCATTGACCACTATCACATAGTCACCCATATCCAGGTGTGGGCTGTAAGAAGGTTTGTGTTTGCCCCGAAGCACACTTGCGACCTGGCTTGCCAGCCTACCGAGGGTTTTCCCCTCAGCATCAACAATGTACCAATCGCCCTCTATGCCTTGGGGCTTAAGTCCGCCACGAGCCATCATGATATCCCCCTCGTGAAATCTTCACACATCAATAAAGTAAATACGGGCGTCAAGCCCCACGAGCTATTTTAATACAGCAATACCGCAGTGTCAAGATGATCGTCGTTGTATGTCGTCGGCCTGTGATAATGTCACCCTATAAGCGGTCTGAGAAAATGTCACCCCCCCTGCGGGAATACGACTGGATCCGGAAGGATCTAGGAGCACCCTCCCCAGCCCC
>Ga0208824_1000523_pt1 | contig 41131 bp, 63 predicted proteins | sample AD_JPNTR3_MetaG_FD_184447 | JGI IMG/M metagenome (GOLD analysis project Ga0208824, IMG submission 184447) | Active sludge microbial communities of municipal wastewater-treating anaerobic digesters from Japan - AD_JPNTR3_MetaG (SPAdes) (version 2) | ecosystem: Engineered > Bioreactor > Anaerobic...
AAGAGAAGTATTCCGGGAAACCGGGCAAGAATTCTATGGGCTTAAAATCAATGATGATGCTTCAGCGAATAACTGGTGGGAAATTAAACATCATAACGGGGGAATGGTTACTGCTGGAGTAAGGGGAGCAATAACGGGGAAAGGGGCTAACGTTCTTATCATCGATGACCCGGTTAAAAATGCAGAAGAAGCAAGAAGCAAGCTAATCAGGGACAGAAACTGGGACTGGTTTCAATCTACCGCCTATACGAGATTAGAACCTGATGGGGCAATAATACTTATTATGTCTAGGTGGCATTACGATGACTTAGCTGGAAGATGCTTAGCAGAAAGTGAAGAACATTGGGACGTGATAAACCTACCAGCGATAGCAGTTGAAGATGAGAATTATAAATATGTGAAAAGGAAAAAGGGAGAAGCTTTATGGCAAGACCGTTTTAGTCTTAAAAGGTTATTAGAAATAAAGAACGAGATAGGCAATTATTGGTTCAATGCCCTGTATCAGCAGTCCCCTACCGAGGAAGAGGGGAATATCTTTAAGAGGGAATACTTTAAATACTTCGAAGAGGAAGATGATTTTTACGTTTTGAATGATGTTGACAGAAAGCGATATAAGAAGTATGATTGTATTACATTCCAGACTATTGATTTAGCTATTTCTGAAAAAGAGAGTGCAGACTATACGGTAATTGGAACTTTCACAGTAACACCGAAAAAAGATTTGCTAGTCCTGGATATCTACCGGGCAAGGATAGATATGCCGAAGCAGAGACAGGTAATACAAGACCTTTATTACAAGTGGAAGCCGGCGTATATAGGAATTGAAAATCAAAGCTATCAGATGGCATTGATACAGGAGTTACGACAGATGGGCTTTCCGGTAAAGGAATTGAAAGCAATAGGAGATAAAACGGCTAGGGCATTATCAATTTCCACAAGGTATGGGGCAGGAACGGTATATCACAAAAGAGGAGCTAGCTGGATAAACAATCTAGAGGAAGAGTTATTACAATTCCCACACGGGGAACACGATGACCAGGTTGATGTTTTGAGTTATGCTGGTTTGGAGGTAGTAAAAATGGGAGTACCGATGGATAATAAAACAAAAGAACTAGTGAGAGGTATAAGAGTATATGAATAATATATTAGGGAAGATAAAAGATTTCTTTACCGGGGAAACTTCTACGTTACTCAGTTATACCCCGGGCAATTTATGGAACGATTATTATCTCAATACCGGAAGAATGAACTATTCTTTAGCTAGAAGTTTGTATAGGAACATAAATGATAAATATAAGCTAGGGGCTGGATTCTCAAAGCCGGTGATTGATACAACCGTTGGCTTTATGGGAACTCCGCATTTTAATGTTAACGATGAAAACTTCCAAGGAATCCTATCTGATATTGAGAATAGGTGGAGTGGGAAATTTATCCGAATACATAGGGACACCTTACGAGACGGAGATTGCTTTGTAAGAATAGAAAGGGTAAAGAATAAACTTACCGGGAAACTGGAATTTGACCTGGAACTTATACCGCCTGAATTCGTTACCCCTATTTTGAACCCGCTGACAGGAAGCTATAGTAAAGTAATCATAAAGCATATTGTCCCTGTCTATGATAATAAAGGAAATATCACAAGGAACGCAGAAATAATAGAAACTATTACAGAGAAGGAGATAGCAATCGAGAGCACTGGTGGGGATTATTTAGAGATTGAAGGAATACAGGAAAATATGTGGGATTTAATCCCCATTATTCATTTTAAAAACGAAGCAGAGGTTAATCAATTATTCGGCGTTTCTGAACTGGAAGCTATAGAGCCGTTTATGAAGGTTTATCACGATACAATGCTTTTTGCTGTCCAGGGCGCAAAACTCTTTGCAAGACCGAAAGTAAAATTCTCTTTGAACTCAATTCAGAAGTTTCTAGAAGATAACTTCGATAGCAATGAACTTAAATCGGGGAAATTACGGTTTCAGGACAAAGAGATATTTTTATTACAAGAAGGGGAAGATGTGAGCTTTATAACGGCGGATAGTGGATTGTCGGCAATTACTACCTTACTAGAGTTTATTTATTATTGCATTGTTGATGTTTCGGAGACACCGGAATTTGCTTTCGGAACGGCGGTTCAATCTAGTAAGGCAAGCGTAAGTGAACAGATGATACCCTTAGCTAGGAAGATAAGAAGGAAAAGAACAATGTTTGAGGAATATTATCAAGAGCTTATCTTTACGTTTTTGGCAATGTATAGCAAGATAAATAACATCAAGCTTGATACAGAGATAAGAATTGATTGGGATGAAATATCTCCGAAAAACGACCTGGAAATTGCCACTACGATAAATAATCTTGTTGCTGGATTAGTGAACGGGGTTAATGCTGGAATTATCTCAGTCCGTTCGGCTAGTGAATTCTTGAAGGAATACATTCCGTCGATGGTAAACTGGACTGAAGAAGGGGCTGATGATAGTGAGCTTAAAAGAATAGCAATGGGCTATGCCTTAAGGCAAAGGCTAGAAGATGGGCTAATTGAACAAGCGATAAACAATGAATAGAACTGAATATGAAGCATATATAAAACAGGCAAGGAAAGTATATCAGAGACAGGAAGAGATAACGGTTAACGATGTGAAGAATTCCCTTAAACGAGCTATAAAAGTCTGTTCTGAACTTATAGAGAATTCTGAGGACTTAAAGAAGGATTATTATGCTTATCTCTTGCAGGAGATAAATACAATCATAGATAATCTCAATGAAGAGTTTAAAAATGCGATGTATACAGGTATTAGGCAGTCAATACATATCTCAAATGATATTACTGGAAAAATATTACAAGATGTTGCCGGGGATATTTTTGACAAAGTAGAAATTGCAAGGTTTATTACAGATTTAGATGAGAGGAGTTTTATGAGCTATCTTTCCAAGACTTATAAAGGAAATCTCAAGATTTCGGATAGGATATGGAATATAAGTGAAGAGGCTAGGAGACAGATAACAGAAACAATAGAGTCAGGAATAACCTTAGGAAGAAACCCTAGGGCAGTAGCAGAAGACCTAAAAAGGTTTTTGAATCCTGATGTTGCAAGACCTCTCCGGGAAGAAACAAGAAAACGGCTTGGGTTCAAGGAGGATATCCCAATGCAAGCCGCAAGGCTTGCAGTTACGGAGATGAACAATGCCTTTTATGAGGGAAATATAAACAGCTATAATGCGTTACCCTTCTACGAGGGTGTTTACTGGAAACTATCTAATGCCCACGTTGTTACTGATATATGCGATGATTATGCTCATCATAACGGAGACGGCTTCTTTCTGAAAGGAGAAGAACCCGTTAAACCGCATCCGTGGTGTCGTTGCTATGTTGTTCCTGCCTTCCAAGACAAAGTGAAAACAATTGAAGACCTAAGAGATTGGGCAAGGAATCCATTAAGCAACCCGGAACTTGAGAATTGGTATAAGCTTAATAATAAGACCCTTTCTAGACCTATTGAGATAAAAGAAGAAAAGAAAAAGTGGAAAACAAATGAAAGAGGATTCCCTATAGGAGATACAGCAGAAGCGGAACAAATAGCAAGAGAGTTGAACCTTGCCGATAATATTAGCTATTACAATATGCCTGCAGAGATAGCTAATATGATAAACGAAGCAGTAGCCGATGTCTTGAAAGACTTCCCTGAAAGCAGGGCACAATTTAAACTGGTAGGCTCACACGAAGTAGTAGAATGGTGCAGGTTTATAGAAGGGCAATGCAGAAACGAATTAGGAACAGCAGCAATAGAAATAAGGGAACTATCAGAAAAGCTACGGGCAAAGGGCTTATCAGCAAGAGAAAAACAAACCTTAGAAAAAGCAATTGATGGATGGAAGAAGAAAGCTAAGGAACTCCAAACCCTTCTGACCGACAGAGATTTGCAGATAAAGGAATTTGAGGCTAAAGGGAATATTTATAAGAAATATAGAAAAAGGTATGAAGAGGTAGTGGCTATAGAAGAAAAAGAGATGGGTCCAGCGGTAGCATATACAGGACAAGGGAAAATGGTTGGCTTAATGCCGAAATATTATGGGAAAAGCTCTGAAAAATTATTTCAGTATCAATCTGAGATACATAACTGGGTTCCGCACGGAGGAAAGAAGGAGAGTGTCCCCTACCATGAAGCAGGGCATCAGATTTTTGACTTTATTAAGGACAGAGGGGATGTGAGTGAGATTACAACCTTATATAGGGACGTAAAAGGGGGCTTCACTGAAAAAGACCGTGCCCGGATGTTATCGGAATATGGGTTTTCTACAGTAGATGAAATGGTAGCAGAAAGTGTTGCAGAAGTTAAAATGGCACAGAGAGAAGGAGAGAAACCCCAAGATTTTGCTAAAAGAGTGTATGGAATGCTACAGGATATATATGCGAAGTATGGAAGATAAAAAATACAGGAGGCTATAATGCTTAAAATATCACCGATATGCTTTTTTTGCGAATACTTTTTGAATAAAGAAACAGGGGAACACACCTGTAAGGCATTTCCGGAAGGAATTCCGGAAGAAAAGCTAATGCATTCGAATGATAGGTTGATTGGATGTAAAGGGAAGTATAAATACCTTCCCGGTTGGAACTGTTTTTATTGCGATAAATATCTAGGGGCAAGAAAATGCTTGGCATTTCCGGATGAAATTCCAGATAAAATTTTTAACCGAGAAATGTCTCAACCGGAAGTTTGTAATAATGGGCTAGGCTTTAAAATAGATAGAAAAACGTTTCAAGATATGCTAAAATTATATAAGGGATAGACTATGTCGGGAATAATATTATACAGAAGTAATGCTGGATTTCAGACGAAAGATAATATGGGAAGGTGGAAAGGTAAAACAATCTATATCTTGGAGGAAAGAAATGAATATAGGAGAGCTTCTACAGAGAAATCTGCAGAAAGCGATAAATTACGCAAAGATAGGTCTTCTACAGGAGACGCAAAGAAACTTGAACAAAGCAATGCAAAACAAGATAACAGAGCTAAAAAAATACAATAAAGAACTTGAAGCAAGGAACTTGGTAACGTCCCCTACCAACGCACCCGGGATAACCCAAGCTGGTAGTAGGAATCTTAAATCGGCTTTAATGAGGTGAAAGATGAAGATATCAAAAGAAATTTCTAATAGGAGCTGGGGAGATGCAGATAAATCTGCTATATGGCAGAGGTTAAAGAGAGGGTTAGAAGAGGGAGAGGATGGAATAACTTCTGCGATAAGGGAAATGTATGCAGTGGTAAAAGCTCCTATCAATAGCGATTTGAGGGAAGCAGACTGTTTCGGACCGCATCACGAGATTAGGGGAGATACTCTTGTCTTGAACCGGGGAGGAGTAGTAGCTTGTTATGCAGCATTAAGAGGGGCTAGGGCAGAGCCTGACCTTTCTCCTGAACAGAAAAGCAAGGGGGTATCTCATATTATGAGGCATTACAAGGAATTAGAATTAGAAACTCCGGAAAACGAGATGGAAGAAATATCCGCAGAAGTTTCTGGAGAAATGAGCATAGATGATATCCCTGTCGCAAGCTGGGCAAAACTAGAAGAGCTTAAGAAAGATGATAATAATCCCTTGGAAGTTGTAGTCGCTATACCTACCAGCACAAGCAAGAGAGGTTGGAAATATACCCCGGAAGCACTCCAGAAAATTGTAAATTATGTAAATGAGCAAGGATTACACGGTTACCTAGGACATCAAGAGCCCGAGAAGGTGAATAACGAGTTTCCGAAACCCGTTACACACTGGGTAGGGGCAAAGTTTCAGGATAACACAGCTTATATTAGAGGAGTAATTGACAAATCAGCTGAGGACTTGAAAAGGTGGATAAAAGGCAATGTGGTAAGAACAGTGTCTGTCTTTGGTATCCCTACCTTGAAAACAGTAAATGGAGAAACACAAGTAGTAGATTATGCTCCCTTGTCTATTGATTGGACTCCCATAGGAAGGAATGGGATGCCGACAAGAATAGTTGCACAAGGGGAAATGAATGGAGGCGAAAATAAGTTGACAAAAGAAGAAATATTAGAAGGGATAAAAGAGTTAGAAATTCCGGTTGGGGAAATCCTACAGAACATTGGAAATTACCCAAGCACCAAAAGTGTGGCTGATACAAGTTATAGAAAAGGGGAGTTAAAACTTCCCAAGGGTATTGAAGAGGAATTGAATGAAGCCGGGAAATACATTCAGGCTAGAGAAATAGTTGGAGAGCTTGAAAAGATTTACGGGCTTGAGGGGGAAGATTTATTAAACAAGATAAGAGGTGATAGAGATGTCTCCTTGCGGAAAGAAAAAGAAGAAAGGGAGAGGCAGATAGATAAACTGGTAGGAGAGATGGTAACAGTAGAGGAAATAAGACCAGTGGTAAAGTTGCTTGTTGGAGAGATGAACACAGAGGAAGACATTAAAAAAACTATAGGAGAGATACTAGAGAGAGAAGAAATTAAGAAGCTTATTGATACCCTTTATACGGACAAGAAGATTGCAGGAAAGGTAACGGAAACTTCTCAAGTATCTACTTATAAGGAAAAGATTTAGGAGGTATTATGGGAAGAAGAGTAGCGGAAGATGATAGTTTAAAAGTAATACTTACCGGGGCAGTTGATATTAAGGCTGGAGATTGGATAGTTGCAAATGGAGTATTGGGAATGGCATTAGAGTCTATAAAACTCGAGGCATCAGAAAGCGGGGCAATAGCAATTGAAAGTGATGAGGGGATATATGAAACAGACCAAATAGGAGATGAGGACTTTGAGACTATTGGCTCTAAAATCTACTGGAACAATGAAAATAAAATATTCACCTTATTAGATAAAATAGATAAAGAAGACCCTGACCCTGATGTCCCCAATACTCTAGTAGGGGTTTTAACCGATGTAATAAAAGACGAAGAGGAAGTAATAAAGGCTATTCAGTTTTATTACTTCCCAACGATAGTATAGGAGGAAACGAATGGGAAGAAAAGTAGCGAACGGTGGAACATTAAAAGTTACGGTCACAGGACCGGCAACGATAAACAAGGGAGATTTTATAGTAGGCAATGGGGTTTTAGGAATGGCATTACAATCTGCAGTTTTGACGAGTGGGACAAAGGATATCGTTATACTCTTTGACAGAGGAGTATATGAAACAAGTCAGGTAAATACTAGCACTTTCAATACTCTTGGGACAAAAGTATATTGGAACAATTCTAGTAAACAGTTTACGGCAACAGCAGGAAGCAATAAGCTTGTTGGTGTGTTAACTGGTGTTAAAACAAACGGAAGTATAAAATTTCTATACTTCCCGACAATAATATATGGTGTATAGGAGGATGCAAATGGCTAAAATAATAACAGTTGACGCCCTTAAAGAAGAGAGAAGGAATCAAACGGTAGTAGAGAAAATCCCTTACGTGATAAGGGGAGAACAGAAATATGTTGAGAAAAAGCTTGTCAATGGGGAGATGGAACTCATAAAGCTTGATAAACCCTTTGGTGAAATGATGACGGCTATGGAAGGAGTGGAAAACCTTCTTAAGAAAGTTGCACTAGATGTTGATTTTGGAAGGGAGGCTGTTCCCCTTCTCTATAAGCCGATTTACAGAACAATAACGAACGCAGACTTTCCGCAAATCGTCCCGATTAACGAGTTTGTTCAGGCTCAGGTGGTATTTCTCCAGCACATCGAAGGACAGCAGATAGAATTCGGAACGAGGACAATGTATACTAACGATGGAGTGCCAATCATAACCTGGACAGCAGGTTTTGATGGGTGGACTCTTGAAACAGAGAAATTTGATGCTACTTGGAGTATCGAGGCTTATAACAGGGCTCTTGGAGAAGCTTATAACGCATTACTTAATCACCTTCATTTTTACCCGATTCTTTCAGAAAGTGGATATGCAACAAAGAATCATACCGCAAAAAACACTACAGAAGCAACATATTTACAAAAGCTTAGAGCTACCTTGAGGGCTGCAATTCAGCACGCTAATGCTGACTTAAACCCTGTTACCAATGCAAGGCGAAACCCTTCCATTGTATTGTGCTCTACTGCAAACCTTATGGACATACAAGATGCTTTAGGAAGAATGGTAATAGGTGGAACTGAATACCCGGCATTAGGGCAATTGAACACAATCATAGCTTATGATGGTTGGAGTGTTACTGTAGGGGCTAATACTTATACTTATCCTGGAGTTAGCTCAGGAGTTTGTTACCTTATTGACCCGAAGAGATATTTTATGGAGCTTGTAAAAGCTGACCTTACCATTGAAACCGGAGAACCCGATACCACAAGGTTAGTCAGAGCACCGATAGTAGCTTGGGCAATGAGGGGCGTTTTGGCTTCTCCCCTAGATGCGGTTGAGGAAGTGGAATTGCCGTAATGACCCCGACAAGTGAATTGAGAGCAAGCTTAAGAGCTTTATTGGTTGATTCTGTAACCCCTTATATGTTTACCGACGATGAGTTGAATTTAATACTTCAGGCGGTAAACAATATTTATGAAGGGGCTTATATAGGTTGGATTCAGAAAGCAGGAAAGCTAGTCTCTCAATTCGATAGAATACAAACCTTATCAATTGGGGCAGAAACGATAACTTTCTCTTCTCCTGGTGATATCATTGCTTATTGTATGAATATAGCTAATAACTATCGACAATTAGCAAAAGATTATGGGGAAGGTTCTAAGGCTTTTGGGCTAGAGACCCCTACCTTCGAAGGGATAGAATGAGTAAAATATCACAGGCACACCAAGCACTGATAGATATGAATAAGATAACAGCAACGATTAAAAGGATAACTATTGCCGATGATAATTCCGGAGGATTGACTAGAACCGAAACAAGTCCTGGAACAGTGGCTGGCAGGTTATTCATTCTTAGTGCCTCTGATATTCCTGGCTATGTGTTTACAACCGGAGGAGAGAAAAGAGAACAGCTTTATGGATTTGTATACGGAACGGGGACAACGCTAAACGATAGTTTAAGGGCAAAAGATATCTTGACAATAGACAGTAAACAATACGAAGTAGAGAATGTATATCCCCTTTCTTGCTACGGAAATACGTTTGGGTATATTGCTATTGTGAAGGAGATAGAATGAGTGTAACGGTTAATAAAGCATTTGATACGGAAAGGCTCTTTTATGGACTGGTATTACTTATGGCAATAGAAGGGAAAGAACTTGAAGGGGAAATGAAGGCTAATGCTCCCTGGAAAGATAGAACGGGAACGGCAAGACAATCCCTTCACGCAACGACGATAGTAGAAAGAAAACAGGTTACGCTTAGGCTTTCACACGGCGTCGATTACGGAATACATCTTGAATTAGGACACGCTGGAAGATATGCAATCTTAAAACCTACTGTCGACAAGCACAGAACGGAGATAAGAAGAATGGTGGAGTCATTATTCAGATGAGAGCAGGGATAAGGACGGCACTAGTTAATACAAATATTTTTAAGGGAGTTTATGATATGCAAGTCCCCACAGCAAAAACAGAGAAACCCTTCTGCGTTATAAAACAAAGCTCAGACACAAAAGCTGATGACTGGATTGGCTATAGAAGAAATTACGAGATATACCCTTACGTAGCAAGAGGAAGTTTTACTGACTTAGACGCTAAGGTTAATTCGGTAATCTCTGCTTTAGACAGAGTTCTCTTGACCGATAGCACAGAAACTTTCACGACTTTTTATACGGGCTGTGGGCAAGATTATGTAGATGAAGAATTTGAAGCCTTGACACGTCCCCTTTATTTTACCGTTATAGCGTTACGAGTATATGGAACATCAGAGTATGCTACAGAAGATGGCTGGGTAGATGGCTTAGAAACCCTACTAGGGAATAAGTTAACGGGCTGGAATAAATATACAGGGGCACTTCCGGAGGGATACTCTATGCCGGCGATTCTTATTCGGCTCATCTCAGATACAATAGAAAAGATAGGAACAGGAATGGAACTTGAGAGAAAGCGAATACGTATACATTTCTTGACAAAGACAATAAGCGATAGAGAAACAGGACTAAAAACAGTTATGTCAACCCTACCAAGAGGGGGCAAAGTGTTACTAGGGACTTCTGATTATGTTATAATTGATGATGTAACATCAGACTTAGAGGCATCACCTTTCGATATGGGACACGTTACTGTAGGGCTTGAAAAGATAACATTGAGTAAAGAAGAAGGCACAAAGATAGAGAAAGTTTATACAAGGAATACATCTCAACCTTCCAACCCTGTATATGAGTTACCAGAAGAGGAATAATAATATTATTAGGAGGCTGTAAATGGCTAAAGAAATATTAAAGGAAAAAGTAGAAGAAGAGAAATATGAGCTTAACGCCCTGCTTCTCTTCTCTCAGGAGCTTTTTGGAGTTAAGCAAGAAATAGCAATAGGTGCATTTGCTGGAAAAGAGGAACAGAAATATACAGTCAAAGAGGCACAGAAGATTGTAGAAGAATTTTTACATAGGAGGATAAAATAATGGCTGGAGGAACTTGGAGTACTACACAAAAGCCGGTTTTACCGGGCTTATATTTGAATTTTAGAAGTGCAGGATTAGCAGCAATAGAGGCGGGAGAAAGAGGAACGGTAGGAATCCCCATAAAAGCGGATTGGGGACCGGTGAAAGAGTTTAGAACTATTACCAGCGAGGCAGAGCTAATTAATACCTACTCCGACTCTACTGGAGGAACTGCGTTATTAGTAAGGTTAGCATTATTAGGTGGGGCAAGGAAGGTTATCACCTATAGGATTACCGACGGAACAGAGGCGAAAGCAAGCATAACCCTAAAGGACACTACCACCGGGGAAGCTATAGATGTTCTAAAACTTGAAGGAAAATATCCCGGGGCTTGGGGGAACAAGCTAAAAGTTTCAGTTAGCACTAATCCCGGAGATTCGACAAAGAAAGATATTAAACTTTATAACGGCTCAATTCTCCTGAAGACTTTTGTTGTAAGCGGAACAAGCATAGACGACGTTGTTACAGCAATCAATAATGATACGGAAAATAAATGGATAACAGCGACCAAGCTTGCTGCTGGAAACGGAACATTAGCAAACCTTCAGGCAACTTCTCTTAGTGGTGGAGCTAGCGGAATTACCGGAATAGATGCCGCAGATTATGCTGAGGCTTTTGATAAATTCGAGACACAAGACTTTAACCTTTTTACCCTTGACGGCGTTTCTGATAGTGGCATTCAAACTTCTCTTAAGGCTTGGATAGCAAAGATAAGGAGTCAGGGCAAAGGAGTAATAGGAGTAATAGGCGGTTCTGGGGCAGACGATAAAGCAGTAGATGCAGTTGGTAAGGCAACGGCTAGGAGCACAGCAATGAATTATGAAGGAATTGTAAACGTAGGAACCGGGGCAATCCTTAACGGAGTAGAGTATGAAAGTGCTAAGGTAGCTATTTATATTGCAGGACTTATTGCCGGGCAGAATCTTAATCAGTCTGTTACTTACGCCGTTACCCCTTTCGCCGACGTAACGAGACGATGGACAAGGTCAGAAATGGAACAGGCTATTGACAATGGAGTGCTTATACTCTATAACGATGGAGAAAAGGTAAAAGTTTTAAAAGGAATTAACACGCTTACAAGTTTAGGAGAAGGGCAGAATAACGCTTGGAAGAAAATTAGGAGCATCAGGGTTATGGACGCAATCAATGCAGACCTACTGAAAACGGCTGAGGATAACTATATTGGAAAGGTAAACAATACGGAAGCTGGAAGGAACGCATTGATTGGGGCTTGCAAAGAATATATGAAAACCCTTGCTAGAGGTGGCGTAATAGAAAACTCTGGCTGGGACGTAACCTTAGACCCTGACTACTACCAAGAGGGCGTCGTTGTTGAACCTGATGAGGTATATCTACGATGGGAAGCAAGATTAACTGATGTAATGGAAAAGATTTTTGGAACATTTATAGTGAAATAGGAGGAATAGAAAATGGCTATTAGACCAGAACAGGTTTTAAGTGGAAGTTACGGAACAGTTTACCTGGGAGGACAACCTTTAATAGAATTCAATGAAGTAGAGCTAACTGACAATAAAACTTATGAAAAGATACTTATCCCGGGGCAAAGAAGGGTAGGGCATAAACTTACCCAAGTAGAAGGAACAGGAGTAATAAGAGGCTATAGGATAAGCAAGGAATTTATGGAGACTTTTGCAATTATTGGGGACGATGAGTGGGACCCGGTATGTCAGTTAGAATTTTATGTTGAAGACCCGGAAGCAGATGAACCGGTTAAAGTCCGGATTAGTGATGTTAAATTTACTAAGAACGATATTCTACGGTTTAAAGCAGGAGAAATAGTTACTGAAGATTGGGAATTCAACTTTGATAGTAACCCTGAAATTATAGGTTAAAGGGGAGATTTTATGGCTGAGAAAAAAGACATTGATGTAGTAGATAAATTATTACAGCTAGGGGACGAGAAAACGACCCGCACAATATACCTTAAGAGACTTGATTTAGCATTGACTATTAGACCCATTACGACAAGCGAAATGTATGAATTAAGAAGGCGTTGCACCTTTAAAAACCCACGAACTGGCAATGAAACATTTGACGAAGAGAAATATCAATTAGGAGTAATAGTAACGGGAACGGTAAATCCTAACTGGAGAGACGAGAGATTACTTAGCAAGTATAATGTTTTGACTGGAGAAGATGTCGTTAAAAAGGTATTACTTCCGGGCGAAGTGGTAATCGTTGCGAATGAAATAGCAGACTTATCAGGATTTAACGAGGAAGTAGAAGAAATAAAAAACTAATAAAGAAGGGCGGGATAACTTATGCGCTTTATTTATTATTTAAACTTCACAGTATCCCCCCTTCTACGTTCTTTAAGCTTTCTAATTATGAACAAAGTTTTCTACTTGCCTGTTTGCAAGTAGAATTAGAGGAGAAAAAGAAAGAATGGCAGACCTGAACAGCGAATATGTGCATTATGACGTTGTAGTTGGAATGGTTGGAGACGAAGAGGTAAAACAAAAGCTAGACGCATTAGTAAGAATGCTGAAAGAAACAGACACTTCTTTAAAACATCTAGATAAAGCTAAGGCGTCCCCTACCGTGACGGTGAAAGATAATATTACAACCAAGCTATTAGGGATTGAAAGGAAGCTAGTTTCAATCTCATCAAGAGCTTGGGAAGGTGTTTTAACGATAAGGGATAAATTCTCTACAGTGATAAACAAAGCTTGGACAGGGCTGACAAAGATAAAGGATTTACTTCTTTCTCCACTAGGAATGATAGGAATAGGAATGGCAGGTATGGGAATGGGAAAACTTGTTTCGAACTCCCTGCAACTTGCCGGCAATATGGAACAGACACAATTAGCTATTTCAACTATGATAGGGAATGAGGAAGAGGCAAGAAAGTTTTTAGGCTGGATGGAAGAATTCGCTATAAAAACACCTTTCGAATTCCCAGACCTTGCCGATGCTACCAGAAAGCTTTTTGCTTATGGTTTTAGTGTTGAGGAAACTACCAGAATGCTAAAAACCTTAGGAAACGTAGCAGCAGGACTTGGGCTTGGGGCTGAAGGAATATCACGTTTCACCGATGCTTTAGGACAAATAAGGGCTAAAGGAAGGCTTTCTAGTGAAGAGGTAATAAAACAGCTTGGTGGGGCAGGTGTTCCAGCTTTACGATATCTTGCTGAAGGGTTAGAAACGAATACCAAGAACGTTACAGAAATGATGGAGAAGGGGCTTATTCCGGCTAATCTTGGAGTAGAGTTAATCTTAAGAGGTATGGAGAAAGACTCTAAGTGGATGGGAATGTTAGAAAAACAATCCAAGACTTTGCTAGGAGTTTTCTCTACCTTGAGGGATTTCTTTAATATGAAAATCTTTATGGCATTAGGGCAAGGTATAAGTGAGGTATTGCTCCCTACCCTTAGTGAGCTTACGGATATGCTCTCAGGCGCAAATGGTATGGGGAAAACCGTAGGGGAAAACTTTACTAAGCTAGGCAGAGACATTGGAACGTTTATGGTCAATGCTTTAAATACAATGATGGAATTCGTAGCCTGGTTAAACAACCCGGAAATAGAAGGCAAAGGCTGGGGGGAGAAGCTGGGAATAATACTCAATAAAATAACACAATCAATAACCGACTGGGTCGCAGGTCCCGGGCTTTCCGCCGTTACGACTCTTTTTACTTCTTTAGGAAAGATAGCCGTTACAGCTTTTGCTGAAACGTTTAAAGGGCTAGGGAAACAGATATGGGAAAATATTAAAGGAGGAAATATCAAAGAAGCAGTTACGGGAGGAGCTTTAGCAAGCGGATTACTTCTCCCCTTAGTGAAGCCGATATCGAAGGTCGTAAAAGGTGGAATTACAGTAGGAAAAGGAATAGGAAAAGGCGCAGGAACAATCTGGGATGTTATATCTAGAGGAGCAAAAATCGGAAAATATTCATTAGGAACAAAAGGCATTAATCAGATGCTGGAAGCCGAACAACTTCTAGGGGCAACGGGAAAAGGAATAATTAACTGGGCTTATCCTGTTGCAGGAATAATTGACGCAATAAGGATAGCGACATCGAAAAACAAAGCTCAAACAGGAACACAGGTCGCTGGAGAATGGGGAGGCTTCTTAGCAGGTAGTAAGCTTGGTTCCGCAATTGGAACTATGATTGTCCCCGGGGCAGGAACAGTAATAGGAGGAATTTTAGGAGGATTAATAGGAGGAACAGCTGGGGGTAAAGGTGGAGAATGGATTTATGAAAAGGTAGCTAATAGAGGAAAAGAACAATCAAAAGGAACTCCAGCCTTAGGGACAAGACAAGCTAAGGAAGTAATTCCGGGATTAGGGATAGAACGACCCGGAAGAGAAACTCCAGCCTTAGGGATAAAACAGATAGAGAATATAATTGGAAGACGAGCTACCGGTGGAATCGTAACACAACCGGAGATATCTCTTATCGGTGAAGCAGGAAAAGAGGCTATCGTTCCCCTTTCAAGCAAGGAGAAAGGAATAAATATCTGGTTAGAAGCCGGGAAAGAATTAGGAATAATATCTAATGACACGTTGCTTAAAGATAAAGAGGAAATATCTCAGTTTAATACGTTACTTGGGAAGGAGGAAATATCTCAGCTTAATACATTGATTAAAAACAAGGAAATATCTCAATCATCAGTGGTCTTTGTTAATAAGAGAGCAACCGGAGGAATAATAACCCAACCGGAAATATCTCTTGTTGGTGAGGCTGGGGCAGAAGCTATTGTTCCCCTTTCAAGTAAAGAGAAAGGAATAAATGTTTGGTTAGAAGCTGGGAGAAGGCTTGGAGTTATTAGCAATGTTGGTGGAGACAACTATAACCGGAACACGGAAATAACTAATGCAAGAAATGAGAAAGAAACTATTTATACGAATCAGCTTTTGACTGCTAATAGAGCAATCAATACGGCAGCAGTAAATCTTATAAACGAAATGTCAAAGACAAATAACATACTGAACACAGTCGTTGAAAAACTTTCTACTACTCTGAAGACAAGCGAATTATCAGACCTGGTGAAAAGCTTTAATACTGAAAACATCTATAAAGAGAACAGTTTTACAAGTATAAGAAACAATATTGATACCGCAGTAGAGCAAATCGGTAATCAATTTAGATACATAGAAGAAAGGAAAGTAGAGAGAGGAAAAAGTGTAGAGGTAAACATTAATAGGATAGAGGTTTCTGTGGAAAATACAGGAGATATTGATGAAATAGTAAATGAAGTCTCAAGACAGTTTTCAATTGATTTCAGAAAAGCATTGGAGAATAGAATATGAAAGTAATATTTGAATTTATTGATTATAATAAGAAAGACTTCTTTACCCTTCCCGTTTCTCCGCAAGAAGTTACGATTAATTACGGGAAGATGATAGATACAATAAACATCTTAAAACTCGGCGAAATAGACTTCCATATCGGAACTAAGTTGACGGAGATTAGCTTCTCTTCTTTCTTTCCGGCAAAGTATGATGCCGGATATTGTGTATATTCTAATATTCCCCAACCGATAAAGGCAAAGGAAAAGATAGAGAAGTGGGTTGCAGGAAAAGACCCGGTTAGATTTCTTATTACCCATTTTGGAGTGAACGATGTTTTTAATATTGTTCAGTTTGACTATTCAATACGGGGAGGAACAACCGGGGATATTTATTACGATATAGTATTGCGCAGGCATAGAAAGATAGAGATAATGAAAGTAGGGGAAAAGAGGGCACAGGTTTTACCACGAGAAGATACTAAACCTACCCCGATACAGAAAACATATACGGTTAAGGAAGGGGATAACCTTTATAACATTGCAATAAAAATGTATAATGGAGATGGGAGTAAATACTTGGATATTTACGAAGCAAATAAAGCTAAAATAGGAAATAATCCGAGCAAGATATCTCCGGGAATGGTGTTGATATTGCCGTGAACAAATACGAAGTAGTTTATGCGAATAAGTATTATCTTTCTAATTTTATTAAAAACATCACGCTTAACGATAGCCTTGACGAGATATCGTTTAACGCAGTTATTCATTTAGCATATAGTGATACCCTACCAGCAATAAAACCTGGAGAGAGGATTCGTATATCGGGAACACCTTATAGGACAGATGTTATGAAATCGTTTCTTTATTATGGAATCGTCTGGACAATAGATAGCGATTGGATAAGGAATAAGGAACTTGTCTTGACAGTTTATGATATGAGCATATTTTTGAAGAGTGAGGAAGAGTTTATCTTTCAATCGGGGACGTCGGCTTCTACACGGTTTAAGAAATACATAGAAAGTTGTAAACTTCCTGTTGGAACAATAGAAAACACACAGGTGTTATTGAGTAAAAAAATCTACCGGGCACAACCGATTATGGAAATGATATCGGAAGACTTGAAGGAGACAGTTGATAAAGGTGGTAAGCTTTATAGAGCTTATATGTCCCCTGTTGGGATAGAATTAAGGAGAATTGGACAGAACAAAGACGTATGGGTTTTTAAGACAGATGAATATACAATATCAGAGCTAAGTCAGACAAGAACTCTTGAAAATATGGTAAATAAAGTCAAAGTCGTAGGAACAGCAGAAGATGATAAAAGAAGCCCTGTTATAAAAGAAGAGGTTGGAGATACCGGAATAGGGATTATGCAAAAAATGGTAATAGAAGAGACAAAGAAACAAGGAACAAAAGACGAATTAACCGGATGGCAAGATACACTTGCAAAATTAGATGAAGCAGGAAGATATGATGAAGAAATTGGATTGCTTAAAAAGATTATACAAGGAGGCACGGAGATAAACAATACGGTAGTTGCAAGCACTATTACGAAAAACATCTTGAGAGGGGTAACGGAAACTTTCACGTTCTCCACTATCGATGTAAACACAATACGAGCAGGGGATAAGATAAGGCTCAACGATATGGATTTATATGTTTGTGCAGTAAAACACGAATTTGGAGATACCGGAAGAATGACGATTACGGCGGGAAGTGAGGATTACATAAGGAGAACCTATTATGCTTGATAGCTCAATGTTTACCCTTCTTAGGAAGTATATTTTATCTTTGATTAGGAGAGAAATATCAGGGATAGGAACGGCTCTAGGAACAATAACGGCATCTGGGGGAGTATTGTTAGACGGATATACTCAAGAGATAACGGATTTGTTTTACCTGGAAAACACCTATAACCTTATTATTAATCAAGGGAAGCTGAAAGGAACGATTGGGGACGGGTTGCAATCCCTTCTCCCTTGCCCGATGACTGGTTTACCGGTAAAAATCTCAGGGACATTAGAGTTCCCTTTTGAGCCTTATGTTACTGTGAAGGAAGTGAGGGAGAAATACAATTCTTATTTTAAGAATGGGGACAGGGTATTATGTTTATGGGCTAATAAAGGAAATGACCTAGTTGTCTTAGGGAAGGTGATAAAGAAATGAAGAGTGTAAAATATGATTATGAGAATCAGCAATATCTTCTTTCTCCAACGGGGAAATTTATTGAAGCAGAAGACAATGAGGCTTGGGCGGAATGGTGTAAAAAAGCAATGATGACTGAACGTTATTATTATCTCATTTATGATAGCAATTATGGACACGACCTGGAAAACCTTATAGGCACAGGAATGGAAAAAGAAGCAATTGAAGAAGAGATAAAAAGAATAACAGAAGAAACTCTTAGACAGCATCTTGAAACTGCTTCTGTTGGTAATTTCACATTTACCTGGGACGGGGAAGAAGTTTATTTTACCTGTGAGATTACAAATATAAATGGATATACGACAGAAATTGAGGGAAAAGTATGAAAATACCTGACAGTTTACAAAGATTGCACACTGATATTTTAGCGGAAATGCTTTCTAATATCAGCGATGATATCGATAAGACAGAAGGTTCTTTTATATATGATTCTCTTGCTCCTGTTTCGATTGAATTAGCTATTCTATACAAGGAATTAATTGAAATCCTGAAGAGGGCTTTTGTTCAATCTTCTTACGACGAATACTTAGATTATCTTGGGGAACAGTTTGGAGTCACAAGGAAAAGGGAAGCAAAAGCAACGGGAACGGTATTATTTACCGGAGAAACGAATACCGTTATCCCTTCCGGGCTGCTTATTTCTACGACTGGAGACAGTATGTCAGAACCGGTTGAATTTATTACAGTAGAACAAGCAGTTATAGGGGCAAGTGGACAGGCTTATGTAAAAGTAGAGGCTCTCAATGGAGGGGCAAAAGGAAACGTCCCGGTAAACACTATTAATATGATATGCAATTATATTAACGGCTTGTCAGCTGTTATAAACGAAACTCCTACTTCTGGTGGGGCAGATATTGAAAATGACGATGATTATAGAGAAAGAATTCTAGAAAAGGTAAAGGAATACATCACTGGAGGCAGTAAAGCAGATTACAAAAGATGGGCTCTAGAAGTAGAAGGTGTAGGAAATGCTTCTGTAGAACCGGCGAAATATGGGGCAGGAACAGTTAGTGTTGCAATATTAGATAGCAGTTTAAACCTACCAAGTGACGAATTGGTTAAAGATGTAGAAGACTATATTGCTCCGAAGTGGATATATGAATATGAAGCAGAAAACTTTACCAAGAGTGGCTATGGAGTTTCTAATGAAGACCTTCCCGATGACATAGGGGAATCAGCTAAATTTCAATACGACAGTCAAGGCGAAGGGGCAATAAAAAGGGGCTTAACATTTGATAGTCAAGGATTATGGACAGCAAGGATAAGAGTTAAAGTAGATGATAATACCGGAGGCAATAACCTATTACAGATAGGAATATGGGACATTGATAATGGAGAATGGGCTAAGACATCTGTTTTTAATGAAAGTCCGGCAGTAAAAATTTTGAAAGCAAGTGATATGGAAACTTCTTTTAGATATATCGATATTCCGTTTTTATATAATGGCAATAACCTTGAGATACGTATAACGAGGCTTATAGATGATGTTACCACTATTGTGTGGGTTGATAGGATAAGTATAACATCTAATTTCTGCAAAGATACCGGAGAAGGAAAAGCACCAATCGGGGCAAAAGTTTACATTGAAAAACCGACTGAAGTGCTAATCGATATTTATTCTCTAGTTACTTTGAAAGCCGGATATAATATCGACAATGTAAAAGCTAATTTTAGAAACAAAGTAGAAGAATATTTGAAATCTCTTACTTTCAAAGAAGAGAATGATGTAATTTATGTTCGAATTGGATATCTTCTATTAGAAACAGAAGGGATTAAAACTTATACGGGGCTTTTAGTTAACGGGGATATTCTTGATATCCCTATTGGGACACAAGAAATAGCAAAGCTTGGGACTATTACATTAGTCCAATGAGGTGAAAAATGACAGAATTTTATTATAGGCTCTTGGCTTCCCTACCCTGGTATTATCAAGAAAACAGTATAATTAAAACTCTTATGGCAGATAATGGGACTGAATTACAAGCACTGAAAGAAGCCGCTGAAGATGTTCAGAATCAAATTTTTGTTGATACAGCAACGGATATTGGGCTATCTAATTACGAAGAAATGCTAGACCTGTCCTCTACCGGAGAACTAAGTGAACGCAGGGATATGATTAAAGCTAAAATACAAGGATTTGGGTCTGTAACTTATTTAAAGTTTAAAAACATTTTAAGATTATTGCTTGGAGATGAAGCAATTTTTATAGAAGACTTCCCTTCTCAAACTATTCTTATCAAGGGACTAAGTGATATAAGAAGAATGATATCTTTGCAAGAAGAGATTAGAAAAATTGTTCCAGCTCATTTACGAATCTTTTACGAGTGGTTTATTTGGAATTATCTTGATTTGTTAGGATGGACTTGGGATGAATTTGATGCTTTAAACTTAACTTGGAATGAATTGGAGGTATAAATGCCAGAAGAAACAGAAAGATTTAAAATTAAAAAATTTCAAGGCACAGACCTTGTTAGAAGGAGTGCCTTTAATGAAAATTATGACATTATAGATGCAAAAGGAGCACTTGATACAGAAGTTGTACATAAAACAGGAGACACAATAAATGGTGTTATAGAATTTCTTAATACAATCAAGATAGGGGGTTCGTATAGATTACAAGAAGTAGATGGGGACTTGTGGTTCTCAATCAACGCTTATTATGATTTTGAAAATGAATGCTGGAATAGAATTGAAACTGACAAATTTGCATTTGGGCTACAATTTCAAGGACAAGGTGTTGTTCCCGGAGAACCGGTTCAAGGAGTAACGCTTTGGAAATGTGTTCCTGGGGACAACCCTATACTGGGATATACCTTATATGGGGGCTGGGAGTTAGCTTTTACAGTTACAGGATTTGCAACTGGTGTTCTTGGTGGAATGAATTTTGAAATAGATGGTTCTGGAACGGTAAGTGGATATGGAAGAATAAACCAAAAGGAAGATGGAACATATTTTAGTCGAAATGCCTTTTTTGACGGAACGAAATGGGTAAAAGATAACGCTTCTTATCCTGCTACGGCTATAAAAATAACACAGAATGGAAATCTTATATATTTACGGGATATGGGGACAACTTCCATGGATATAACTTGGGTAGAGGAAAAGCTATGGAACTCTACCAATATGGGCGAAGATAGCGGACTAGATGCAGACACAGTAGATGGATATCAATCAAGTGATTTAGCAAAAGAAGAAGATTTTGAAGGAGCTTTAAGTGATATTTATATTAATACTTGGGTAGTAACTGGGATGGAAGCTACGAAAGACACAACGATAAATAATAAATTAAACATCTCAGCAGGCATAGCTTATTTAGAAACAGAACCGGGTAAAATAGAACGAATAAAGAAAGATGCTACTTCTTTTTATACGACTACGCCTAGTACTTATTATCGATTAGAATTGCTTCCTGATAAAACTTATGCCTTTGGGACTACTCCAAGTGGCGTAATTGGGGCTATTACTTTAGCAATGGTAGAGACAGATTTAAACGGTAATATCTCTTATGTAGTTGACCATCGACCTACTAGACCGGAACCTTCTCCGATAAGAATAAATTATACCCCAATCATTGGAACAGGAGATGATGGGGCTAGTATAGCCTATAATTTGAAAGATATTCCAAATGTAATATTATCTCCAGCTGAAATAAAGACTTATGATTCTAATGTAGCAGAATCGCAGAAAGTTGTAATAGAGCCTCTTAATATCACAAATACAGGGTTTAAAATAAAAGCAGGGCTATATAGAATAGGGGCAAGTGTATCTAATAATCTTAATCAAACTATTACCACGGTGGGAAGCTCTTATACATCAAACGAGCTTGACCCTGCCAATCAGGCAGTCACAGAATTTATTGTCAAGGGAAGAGTAGAATTGAAAGTTGTAAGTTTACAGGGACTTCCAGGGGCTTTTGGATATGGTGGGGCAAGGATAAAAATAGAGAAAAGCTATTATACTGGTTCTGAATGGAGTAGTTGGGATGCTGTTTTTGAGGGTAATATATATTTTTATACTGACTGGAATCCTTGGAGTGCTCCGGAATATAGAACTTGGGTTGTTCCCTTCTCATTAGGTGCTACGGGATTAGCAGCCCATAACTGGAAGTTTAAAGTTACCTACCTTAGTAGAACTTTAGCGAACAGTAATTATGGTTGGGTAGATGGAAGACCATATATATATATTGATTCTGAGACACATAAAACGGATATCAAGATAACTGGGGGAAAGGTAATGTATTATATCTTCCCGAAATTCTAAGGAGGAAAAGGAATGAAAAGCGAGATATCATTAGACAATTGTATTGATAATATGAATAAAATAAATCAGCTAACTGAGAAATTTAAAGTCCTTGAAGAATGGCAGAAAAAACAGAATGGAACATTACAAAAGATACAAGAAGAGCTGGAAGAACAAGTTAAAGCACAAAGAACTATTTTGGGAGGGTTAGTAGTAAGTCTCATTCTTTTGATTCTCAATCTTATTATTGGGAGGTTTTAATGTTAGTTATTGTGGATGCCGGGCACGGAGGAAAAGACCCGGGAGCAGTAGGAAAACAAAGTAAAGAGAAAGATATTACACTGGCAATATCTCTTTTACTTAGAGAAGAATTACGTAGAAGAAATGTGTCAGTATATCTTACTAGGGATAAGGATATCTTTCTTTCTCTTGAAGACAGATGCAGAATAGCTAATAACCTTTCAGCGAGTTATTTTATTTCGGTGCATATAAACTCAGCGGTAAATCTCCAAGCTAAAGGGTATGAAGTCTATTGCTACAGAATAAAGAATAATAATACTATAACGAAAGCAGGAATACTAGCACAAAGCATATTGGACACCTTCCGAAAGAACCTTGTGGGGTTTGTCAATCGAGGAGTAAAAGAAGCTAACTTCTATGTGCTTAAATACACAAAGATGCCGGCTGTGCTAGTGGAATGTGGTTTTATCTCAAATCTTGAAGAAGAGAAGAGGCTAATGAAAAATGAAACTCAGCTTTTGATAGCACAATCAATTGCTGAGGGGCTTATAAAAGCATCAAAGGTGTAAAGGAGGAATAAAATGAATATGCAGGATTATAGGATTTATGCAAATTTTGTAGAGGAATGTTTAGTAATTGAAAACGTTAAAAATAAAAACTGGCTATTAAAGGTCTATGTAAAAGGAGATATACACTGGGAAAAGATGATAAATATCCTAATTGCAAACCCGGCGCAATTGCAATTTAAGGTGAACATCTTCCCAGAAGTGACACTTGAGATAGTAGACCTGAAAAGCAACGAGACGATAGCTATAGCAAAAGTAAAAAAAATAGATTTTAATAAACTAGAAGTGTTAAAACTTCTGATAAGGAGGTAAAAATGGATTATCTAAAAACAATATTAGATGCATTGTTACCGTTAGTCGTTACCCTTCTATCGGTTTTATTAGCATATTGGACAGCTTACCTAAGAAAAAAGATGTCAGCTTTAGAATCAGAAGTAAGTAGAACCTTATTACAATCAGCACTAGAAGAAATAGACAAAGTGGCAATGGACGCAGTTTTAGCAACCCAGCAGGTTTTGACTGATGATTTAAAAGCTAAATCAGAAGATGGAAAACTTACCAAAGAAGAAGCAGCAGAATGCTTTAATTACGCAATAAACTATTTTTATAATCATATCTCTGAGGAAGCAGTGAAAATATTAAGCAAAACAATCACAGAAACACAAGTGTATGTTCAGCAGCTGATAGAAGCGAAACTAGGGGAAATAAAGCTGTATAAATGACATAAAGGATTCTTTTACAAGTTTTCAAAGATTTCTTTATATAAAGGATTCTTTTACAAGTTTTCAAAGATTTCTTTATATAAAGGATTCTTTTACAAGTTTTCAAAGATTTCTTTATATAAAGGATTCTTTTACAAGTTTTCAAAGATTTCTTTATGTTATCTAGGGAAATTTTAAGGTTTCTTAAAAACTTCTCAGATACATAGATTTTATTATGAAATCTTAATAATTGATTAATCAAAAGTTAACCGAGATGAGTTATAATATAGGTATAAAATTAGAAAGGAGGTGAAACAATGAAGTGGTTAGTAGCTAAAGATAAATGGATAAATCTAGATAGGCTAGAGCTTATTAAGTTTTATCCGGATAGGGTCTTGGTGGTTTTTAGTGATGGGTATGAGAATATAGAAATTCCGGAAGGGACAATGCAGGATATAGAGGAAAACCTGCGCATTTTTATAGGAAAGGAGGGTTGGCAGTTTTTTGATTTCGATGACTATATCAAGGCTTAAACTTATCAGGCTATTGAAGGGATTAGAGACAAAAGAAGTGGCAGAGAGGCTTAATATTAGCACTAGCTATTATCTTCAGATTGAAGATAGATATGTAAATCTGAAGAAGGCTAGGTCTAAAAAACTTATTGAGGGGATTGAGAATCTATTTGGATTCTCAGTCCCCTTTCTCTTGGCTTCTATTACAAGAGAAGAGCAAGAGAAAATTCTTGCTCTTTTAGAAAAGGAGGCTAGCAATGATAGTCTGGAATCAGGAATGGAGGCTTTCGGAAACGACCAGGGCAGAGATAGAGGAATTAATGGAGATGGAGAAGCTGGACTTGGTGATGATAGGGCTGAATAAGCACGGTGAGGTAGCGGTGTCAGGTTTTAGATGTAACGGGGATAACATCTTGAAGTGGATTTTAGGAGACTGGGATTCATTCCCGATGGATTGGTTAGCAGCAAAAAAGAAGCATCAGGACTATATTAATAGGAGGTATGAAAGATGATTAAAGTAAGTAAGAATCAGCAAGTGCAGATTGAGGACGGCTGGTATGAAGCAGTGGTAAAGGATATTTCTCTAGCTGAGGGGAAATTTGGTCCGGTGAAAGTATTTACCCTAGAGCTGGAAGAGGGAGTTACAGTTAGACTATTTATTCCGGCAGACGAAGAGGGGAATATACAAGCTACGAAGCAGAATAAGGCTGGTAAACTTCTTATGGCACTAGGTTATAACCTAGATGAGCTAGCTAATATTGAAGAATCCGACTTGCTAGACAAGAAGCTACTGGTCGAGATAAAGAATGTAGAAGGGGCTAATGGAGGTAAATTCCCAAGAGCCGGAAACGTTGCATCTGTTCCAAAGAAGCCGCAAAAAATAAAGCTAGCTGAATAAGGAGGCTGAGATGGAATACAAGGAAATTAAGCTAGACGAGATAAAGGTTACCGGTTTGCAAAGAACACAGGTTGATGAGGAGAAAATCAGAAGCCTGGTCGGCAGCATAAAACAATATGGAGTTTTTGAGCCGATAATCGTAACCCCCCTACCAGAGGGAGGTTACAAGTTAGTAGCCGGGCTTAGGCGATTGAAGGCAAGTAAACAGGCAGAAAAAGAAACAATCCCGGCAATGATAATAGAAGATAAGGACTTAGAATTCATTATGCTGGAAGAAAACCTAGAGAGAGAAGACCTTTCTCCTATTGACGAAGCACGAATTTATCAAGCATTGCTTTCAAAGGGATTTGAGGTATTAGACCTGGCACAAAGAATCAACCGGTCAACAAAGTATATCTATCAACGATTAGAGCTTTTAACCCTTCCGGAAGAGGCACAGAAACAGATAGAGGAAGGAGAACCGGTTGACAAAGTAAAAAAGGAAATATCTCAAAGCTCATCACCTTCCCCGTCCCCCTACCAAGAGCAACCGAGAACATCTTCCAGTTATCAAAGTCAGCCTCAATCTCAAATCCAAGAGAGAAAATTTACCTGTTATTATTGTGGGAAAGAGGCGGAATTAGGGAAGGGCGTAAAATTTATTCCAGTTTGTGATAGCTGTCTTGGTAAGAAGAACAATGGGTAAGGCGGTAAGAAGAACAATGGGTAAGGCGTGGAAATCCTACGAAAATTATGTTGCTAAGAAGCTAAAAAGCAAGCGGACAACTTCTGGGTTACAGAGTAGCGGAGAGAAATGCGGAGACATTATCTCCGCTACTTTTGTTATAGAGGTTAAAGATGCAAAGAGAATACTCTTCACTGAATGGTGGAAACAAACCTTAGAAGAGGCTAAGGCAATGAAAAAGAAGCCGATGCTAGTTTTTAAGTCTCCATTAGGCGATGGACCCTTAGTAGTTTTACGCTTAAGGGATTATATAGAAGAGGTGGAAAAATGATAGATAGTTTGAACGCCGAAAAAATAGTTATTGGGGCATTAATTAACGGTTATAAAACAGATAAAATCCTTACTGAACTTAGAGAGGAAAACTTCCAATACCCCGATTTAAGGCAGATATTTACCGTAGTAAAGGAACTGATTAGAGATAAACAAGCAGTAGATTATGTAAATATAGGGGCAAAGATAAATTGCTATAGCTTAGTAGTAGAAGTGGGAGATATTACACCTGGAGAGCTAACGGCAGTAGATTCAGCTATAGAACTTCTTAAAGAACTTACCACCAAGAGGAAGCTAAAACGGATAGCTGAGGACTTGAATGAAATGAGCACTAATGGGCAGACAGCTAAGGACACTATTACCTGGCTAAAAAATCAACTAGATGCCCTGATTATTAAAGATAAAAAAGTTCAGAAATTGTCAGAGGTAAACTATACCAACCCGGGGCAAGAGATAGAATCCTATGAGTTTAAGGATTTCTTTAGTTTTGTGGGAGGTAATCTCTATATAGTAGCTGGCAGAACAAGTATGGGGAAAACAGCTCTCTTATTACATCTAGCCAGGGAGATAGCAAAGAAGCGTAAGGTTCTCTTTATCACACTAGAGATGTCTTTTAGTGAATTAGCTAAAAGATTAAACATCACAGAAGACATAGAACTGTATGTGATAGATAGTTACAACTACTGGGATATATCTTCTACGATAAGAGAACAGAAGTTTGATATAGTCTTTCTGGATTATCTCCAACGACTTGGGACAAAAGGAGAGAATAGAAATCAGGAATTAGGATTTCTAGCTAGAGAGCTGAAAGACTTGGCAAGGACTCATAATATCCCGATAGTCGTTGCTTCACAGCTGAACAGGCAAGTAGAATATCGAGCCGATAAACAACCCAAGCTGGCTGACTTAAGGGATAGTGGAGAAATAGAACAGGAAGCCGATATTGTGCTATTGCTTTATCGGGACGATTATTACACAAATAGCGAACTGAATGAAAGCATTATGACGGTTTATGTTTCAAAGAACAGAAACGGTCCAACGGGAGAGGTAAAACTCTGGTATGACAAGGCAAGAAATTACTTCACGAGATATCAAATTACTACTGTTGAAGATAAAGTTTAAGGAGATATTCGGAGTGGTCACCTTTCTAGAGGTTACTTTCTCCTGTCCAATGTGCGGGGGGAACAGATATTGGTATTCAAAAGGGCACAAGAAGGTTTGCCTTATCTGTCACCCCCCGATGAATGAAAGAGACATTGAATTTTACGGAGGTGAGGAATGAATATAGAGCAAATAATAAACGAATACCTGAACAGAGAAACAAATCATATAGATAGCGGAAAGCACAAAGTATCATTAGCAGGAAGATGCTACCGGATGAGAGTTTGGGATAAACAAAAGCTAGCTCCTAGCAATCCAGTTGACGATAGGATGAAGAGAGTTTTTGAGGTAGGTAACATCTTCCATAACTGGTTGCAAGATATTTTAGAAAACAGGGGACTATTGCTTTTAAGAGAATTTGATGTAGAGGACAATTACAGGGCAGGGAGGATAGATGCAGTGGTAAACAATGAGGGTAAGAAAATCTTATACGATTTTAAGACGGTTCATTCTCGAAAGTTTCACTATCAAGACAAGGTTGATATTCATTATTGTATCCAAGCCTGGACGTATAAGCAGATGTTAGAGAATCAATTTGATATACATATAGATGCAGTCAGGATATTATATATATCGAAAGATGATTTATGTATGAGAGAAATAGACGTAAAAACAGTAGAAGATATAGATGAGATAACTACCAAAGACTGGGAAGAACTTCTCAGGTATGAAAAAGGGGAACCTTTAAATATCCCGAAACAATCTTGGGAATGCAAGTATTGTGTTTATCAAGACAAATGTAAAGGAGGAGAATAAAATGTTTGTAGTTAATCGTAAAGAGTTTCAAAAGGGACTGATGACGGTAAGCAGGTTAGTCCAGGGGCTAAAAGCAAGAGAGAGAGATGGGGTAAAAATAACAGCATTAGCATCTGGGAAAGTATGGCTTGAGACTTATAGTTATGATGCTCAAGCTAAGCTTAGCGTTAGTGGGAAAGTTTTTAAGGAAGGGGAGGTTATCCTACCGTCAGGGTTATTATTGGAGATAATAGGGAACTTGAGGTCGGAGGAAATCTTCTTTAAGCCGATTGACAATGGGGTTGATTTAGTAGCGGATAGCACAATATATCACCTGGCAATTAGGAATGATGAATTTCCGGAATTTGAACCTATTACTGATGAAAGTGATTTTGTGATAGATGAAGAAATCTTTAAATCGGTTTTGAATAGAATAATCTTCTGCACGGGGAAAGGGAATCCGATGCTGAATGGGGTTTATTTTAATCTCAAGAGCGAAACTCCAGCTATTGTTGCTACTGATAGTGAAAGATTGGCATTAGAAAAGGTCTATATGAACCCTGGAGAAGGATTTAACGCCTTAATTGCGAAGAATGTTCTTGAAGTCTTATTAGCAGCAGAAATTTACGGAGAGATAGGTTGCAAGCTAAACAATTCAAGAGTAATCTTTAGGGACAGGAATAAAGAAGCGGACAAAGAATTGATAGTCGTTGCTTCCCTTCTAGGGGATAAATATCCTGAGTATTGGAGAGTAGTCCCTGGGAAAACTTCCAGTCGTATAGAAGTAGATAGGAATATCCTAGCAAGCTCATTGAGAAGAATAAAGCCGATAGTAAAGGACGATATTAGGGCAGTCAGGATAAAGATAGAGAATGGGGAAGTAATATTGAAGGCGCAGTCCCCTTCTGGAGAGGTCACTGATAAACTTCCCGCTAAGACAGAAGGTGAGGATGTAGAAATAATAATGGCAATAGACTTTATAGAAGACTTTTTGAGCTATGGCAATTGGGAAGTGGAAATAGGGTTAACTAACGAGAATAGTCCGGTAGTGTTTAAGTTTAAAGGGAACGACAATTATCTATATATTGCAATGCCTATGGAGGAGTAAAAATCGGGCTAGACCGAGGGTCTAGCCCATATATCTAAAAAGGAGGTGAGATAATGAGGGTTAACTTAATTGCAATTTTTAATCATCTCAATAGTAGCACACTGGGAAGCAAAAGTCAAGAATCTTAATCAAACCTTAATAGTTTCTTAAAATTCCCTTAATCAATTCCCTTTATAATATAGATATAAAATAAGAAGAAGGAGGTAAAGGAAATGTTCTTTAGAGAAGAGCCAGAAATATATCCAGAGCAAGAGGAGATTTTACTTCCAAAGGCAGAAGAGAAACTTTTAGGGAAGAAGATAAAGGGGTATTCAAAGGTAGAGGAAGAGGGGGATTTAAGGTTAGGTTGGATAGATGCAGAGAAGGTTTTACCGGATGAAGAGGAGGTTGCCGGAGCTTTCTACCTAGTATTGAGAAAGGGAATTGTAATATTTTTAACCTTCCAAGAACATGAGGCGTATATGAGGTTCTTGGAAGAGAGAAGTAAAAACAATAAAAGGAGGGTAAAGAAATGACAAGAAATCCGAACGTCCCGAAAGGGGTAAGAATTTTGGAGGAATACACCTGCTTAGGAGGGGAGATAACATATACAATCTACGAGCAAGGGGGAAAGAAGTGGAAGGTAGGCGACTGGAAATGGGACAGACCAGTCGAGATAGTTGAAGAAGAAAAGGAGGAGATGAAAAGATGAAACAGGCAATAGAAAAGATGACCTGGGAGGAATTTTTATCCAGTTGTGATGTTTCTAGTTGGAGCTGGACTGATTTTGAAGACCTTAACATTGTAGGTGAAGATGAGGATTTTTATCTGGTAAAAATCTCAATTACAGAAATCTTGGACCAGCCTGATGTCCAGTATGAGTGGACAGAAGATGGCAGATTTATTATTGACTGGGGAATCCCAGTAGAGATAGTGAATCCTGAAGATGAGCCTGAAATATGTGTGAAAGTCTGGAAGGACAGAGTTAATTATCTCTACAGGTGTGATGGACAGTTATATGTAAAGGAGGATTCTTAACATTCTTAATATGAGGTCTGATTTTGGTGAAAAACCCTTAATCAGACCTTATTCAAACCTTAACAAAACCTTAACAATTTCTTAAAGTTCTGTTAACAAAAAGTCATTATAATATAATTGTAATAAAAATTAATCCCTAGGAGGGAAAAGAAAATGAGAAAAGCAACAGAAGTAGACAAGTTTAACTGGGTAGAAGATATAAGAGTCAGATATGGAGAAGGAGTTGTTTCACTCAACGATATCTGGAATCCAAAGGAACAGCCAGAAGGAATTTCTAACTTTCACAAGATCACAGAAAAACCTAGTTATGAGGAGACCAAGGTGCAGTGGTTTGTAGTAGGGGAAGATAAGAAAATATACGAGATAGACGACGAGCTAGATATTCAAAGAACAGACACTTGCTTAATCGAGTATAAAATCTATAAAACATCACAAAAGGAACAAGGAAGAATGAGAATCTGGGAGTTAGAAAACGGAGACCCGGTTACCTTGCTATATCTGGTCTCTATAAGCCGGGTCTCTTCCAAAGGAGGAGAAAAATGAAAATGTTAAATTACAGTCACAGTTGTAAAGGAGAATCTAGAAAACATCTAGTATACAAAGCACACTGGGCACAGATAGTTGAAAAGGTTAGAGGCACTTATCCCTGGGTAATAGGGAAGATGTTAGAAGTAGACAAGGATTATCGGTTGCCAGAAAACACTATCATCATAGAGGTTTGTGATGGTTATGCAGTAGCCATCAGGTTAACAGAATTAGGTAAAGAAGTCATAGCTGATGGTAGTTACGACCTGGATATGGAATACATAGTCAGTGAGATAGCAAGAGTAAAGGGGTTGGAGCTATTGCTCCAACCCCTATTTTATTGGAGGTGAAGAAATGATAGTAGAAGGTATTAAAGAAGCAGAAAAGCTCTTGAAAGAGAGCTATTATAAAGAGAGGATTTTAACTGAGGACAACTTCTATGGACTAGAAATGAACGGGGGCTTCTTTTTAGTCCAAGTAGAAGTGACGGAAGGAAGAAAAGTAAAACCTTCTACCTACCTGGAGTCTCCGCTAATAATCTTTCCGTATGAAAATCTTACCGTGAGTAAAAAGGAGAAAATAACGGTAAAGATAGAAAACGGAATACTAGCTATTGGGGAAAAGTTTTTTGAACTTGCTTGCCCATATTATTTCGAGGCGGATTATCCGGGGTTGTTGTTGAGAAGGGGATTAAAATTCATTCCGAAAGGAGAATTGGTTATTGCCCCTTCTTTCTACCTGGGACTGAGAAATGGGAAACAATTGGTAATTATCCCGCCTATCAAGAAAGACGAGATGAGGTGGGAGATAAGGAGGTGAAATAATGGATTGGGAAGATATTAGAGGGGAAATCTCCTGGGACGATTACCCTGTAGAAATAGATAGAAACTTATTGGATTTAGGTTACGGGTATTATGCATACCCGGTTTATCCGGTAGACCTGGAGAAAATAGGCTATAAGCTTATAGAAACGGCTAATTGCTTTGTCGCTGAAAAAGGAGAAATACTCTTCTGTATAGAAAAAGAATCGTTAGGATATCTCTTAGTTTACGGGAATAATGGAAAGCCTTTATTAGCCTACAATAAAGCGTTATGCCTACCGGGAGTAAGATTGAAATTAAAAGAGATTTTAGGGATTTAAGACTTCAAGGAAAAGCCTCATCAAAAAGCTAGTATTGATGAGGCTTTCTGTTAAAACCTTAAACAAATCTTAATAATTTCTTAAAAATCTCTTAAACTTCTCAATTTATAATATATATATAAAATAAAAACAAGGAGGTAAAGAAAATGAGAAAAGGTTTAACAGTAGCAGAGGTAGAGAAGGTTTTAAGAGAGGAATTTCCCGGGGCAGAGTTTAAGGTAACAGTAACAGAGTTTCAAGGGAAGGATATCGTAGGTATAGAAACGGATTTAATTGAGGACTTCACAGATAGAGAATTAATAAAGCTGGAGCAGTTTAGAGAAAAGAAACTAAAGACCACGAGAACCCTTACCAGTGCAATAGAAAAAGCAAGGACAAGGGAGATAGTAAGAGAAAAGGTCAAGGAACTTTTAACCCCGATGGTAGAGAGAGAAACGACCGTTTTTGTAGAGGCTTTAGGAGGAACAAAGTGCAGTGTAATAGTAATAAAAATTCAGAAAGGAGGTAAATAAGATGAAGTTAAACAGAAAGCAATTGGAAGAGATTAGAGAGAAGATTGAGGCGGGGTATATAGTTAAGAGGAACGTAAGGGAGCAAGGAAAGGATATAGCCGTAGGGCTATACTTCCCAGTTTTCAGTGATGAGGGAATAAAGGCAGGTTGGTTAGCACTAGGTTTAACTAGACCAACCTACCAAGAGAACAAGGAAGAGGTGGAGAAAATTATCGCAGAGGCAATGGAGAAGAGAAGAGCAAAGGAAGAGGAAGAGGCAAGGAAGAAGAGGGAAGAGATAAAGGTAGTAGAGGTGGCTTACGATTGGGAGACAGGGAGAAGGTTATACGCTTTATCATCACAGGTAAGCAAAGAGGAGTGGAGAAAGATAGCCCCTTATATGGCTCACTATTCAACGAGGGGAGAAGTAGATGCGGAGTGGGACAATCAATACGAGGGCTGGGTGGTGAAAACAGGGTGCATTGAGAAGGTGGAAGACCTTCTCAATATTAAACCCGAGCTGAGATTAGAAGAGAGAAGGAGAAGAGCGGAGGAAGAGCTAAGGAAGGAGAAAGAGGCAAGAAAGGAACTGAAGAAGAGAATTGAAGAGATAAAAGAAGCCTTTAAAGAAGCCTCTTTCCCTACCGAGAAGCAAAGAGTTGAGGGAGAAAAGGTGGAAAATCCCTTCTCACCAGAGGACGTTTACGGAGGAGGGGAGTGGTGGGTAATTCAAGAGGATAAAATCTGGTGGATTAGGAACAATGGATTTGACGGTGCAGATTGGAGTTTGAACAATATCGAAACAGGAGGCGCTGGAGCAATAGGATGCTTCGTCCCCTACCAAGCAGGGTTAGCAGAAAAGATTAGAAGTCTAAAATCGGAGGGAGGGGCATAAGCCCCTTCCCTTTCTAGAAGGAGGTAAAAATGAGAAACAGAGAAAGGATTGAAAGGCTTTTAGAGCTAATCGATTGTATTGAAGAACCGGGACTCGCAGAGGAAATGAGAGAGTTGGCATATGATATCCTGGAGAATTTGGAAGAAGGAGAAACGGAAGAGGAGTAGGATAACCTACTCCCTTCTAAAAAAAGGAGGAGTGAAATGAAAGTATTTGAAATTGAAGACGGAGAAGTCAGGAGAGGGGCAGAGGTTACAATCCTGGAAGCCGGGGGGATAAAACTTCCGGTGATAATAGTAGGAGAACCCGGAAGAGGGAGAGAAGAGGGAATTCTCCGGGTAGAACTTCTCCCTGGCAATCTAGAGAGATGGCAATCAGGAAAATATCACACGACCGTCTCTTTCGGGAGAATCGGAACTACCAAGAACGGTGCTCCGATGCTAATTGAAGAAACGGAAGACACGAGTCCTGACCAATGCTTAGTGGTCTTCAGGACTAGCATTGGCTTCAGAGGAAGTAATTCGCACCAAGGGGATAGGATAGGTTGGATATGCACCTGGTGCGATGCTCAAGGGGAAGAACTAGAACCCCCAAAGCCTTGCCCCAAGTGCGGATATCTCAGCTATACAAAGCCTCGCTTTGCCCCCTTCCCTGGGCAAGTTATTGCAAAAGGGAGAATAGCAGAAGGGGCAGCAGGAAGAATGGGCTCAGGAGAACAAATAATAGCAGTACTAAAGAAGGGGGATATCTTCTCTACCGGGTATACCGGTAGGACGTATGATAGGTTAAAGAGGCATTACTATATATATACTGGGGAGACTATTCTTTCAGTCACCTGGGAAGAAAGAAAAGTTTCCGATATATTTTAGAGGATTAGGAGGTAAGGACAATGATAGAAATGATTCCTAGCTGGGTGTTTAGCGTAGTAGGAAAATTTAAATATCAAGATTACCCTACTGTAGATTTTTTGTGGAATCCGGAAGAAAGACCGGATAAGATTGAGAATAGACTATACATCTACCAACGAGAGAGTAAAGAAACTACAGAAGTAAAATGGTTCGCAGTTAATTGGGATGAGGAAGTTAGAGAAATCAGCAAAGAAGCGGATATAATGGCAGATGATATATACCTAGTCAAAGTAGAAACTGACTGGAGAGAATGGAAAGACCCAAAGAGCAACTGGATGCTGATAAAAATATGGGATTTGAGACAGTCGTAAACTCTACTCATAGAGTCATTCTAAGGTTTGGTTAAGGGTAAAACCTTAATCAAACCTTAATAATTTCTTAAAAATCTCTTAAACTTCTCAATTTATAATATATATATAAAATAAAACAAGGAGGTAAGAAATGAAAAGGATTAGTTTAAGTTTAAGTTTACCGATACGAGATTACAATCTGGGATTTGGAGAACAAGTAAAGATGACAGAGGTCAAAGGGGCGGGTATAACCCGCTCCCTTAAAAAGGAGGAGAAAATGATAGATTTAACAGTTAAATATCCAGAAACAAGGGAGATGAGTATTTATTATTCAGATTTCAGAGATTTTAAAACTTTATCTAGAAACTTGCTCTTCGCAATCTTAGATGGTTGGGTAAGAGTAAGCAGAAGAACAAAGAACTTTATAACAGTAGTGGGAGCAGAAGATGTATTAGCCAGCCTATTTGAAGAGAACCCAGGCTGGTTAAAAGTAGAGGGGCAGGCTTAAGCCTGCCCCTCTACTAAAAAGGAGGAGAAAGATGAAAAAGATTAATTTTACAATCAGTTTACCAAGATGGGTGTTGGACATTATAACATCACAGAACACAGTAGGGGCGGACGTTAAGATTAATTGGACTTCCGGAGAGATTCCGGAAGTAAAGAAAGAGGTTGAAGTTTTAAAAGATGACCCGGTGTTGAAAGGAAGAAGAGTAACCTTCTTTGTCGTAGATGAAGAAGGTTATAGGAGAGAGATAGAGAAAAAGGAAGATATCAGAGAAAGGGATATCTTCTTGGTAAGGGTAGTATTAGGTTGGGCTAAGGAGAGGGGAAAAGACCAGTTTGAGATTACAATTTGGGAAAAGGAGGATTAATAAGATGACAAGAGAGGAAATAGTCAGAAAGCTAGAGGAACTGTATGGAGAGAATGCAGAAGTCAAGGTAAGGGAGCAAAAGCCCCCTTACCTTAAAACATCACGAGACATCTGGATAAACGGAGACCTGATTAATTTTAATCAGGTCGAATGGTTTATCGCTGATGAGAACGCAATTTGGAACGTAAGTGGTTTGGACGAGATAGAAGAGGAGACTCAATATCTCGTCAGCGTTCATTGGAACAGAGATAATGAAATAATATCTCAGAACTGGTTAGTTATCACCTTCTGGGATATTGGGAAGGAGGTATAGAAGATGGTTAAAAGGAGCTTAGTGAAAGGGATTTGGGTTCCAAGAGATTCCCGTCTCTCCTGGCTGGATTACCTTCCGCCGGATATCAAGGAAGTAGTTGAGGAATGGTATATTTTAGACCCGGCAGAAGGCTCTACTGAGGGGTTGGAGATTTATTATTCGCCCCGTAGGAGAGAGTTTTACAAAAGAGAGTGGAGAGATTCGGGAAGAGAGAAACCGGAGTCAGGGAGTTTCGTAAAATTACTTTCAGAGGAAGAGGTGGTTAATTTAATCGTAGAGAAGGGTTTAGCTAGAGAGTTAAACCCGGGCTGGCAGTTGAGTTTAAAATTCAAGGAGCAGGGTTAACCCTGCTCCCCTACCAAGGAGGAAAGATGACCAGTAAAGAAGCAAAAGGACTTTTAAACTTCAGTGGAATCCCTTATAAAGAATTCCGATTCTCCGGAACCTGTCACGGGACAGGTAAAGGATTCCCGCACGTAGAGGGCAGTTATAAAACTGTCCGATACGGGCAGTTGGATTATTTTTACAAGGGAGAGGAAGAGGTGGACGGCTGGAAGAAAATCTACGAGTATAGGCAGCAAGGATGTGCTTGCACTCCTAGCCTATACATCACGATTTATGTCCCGGAGAAATACTGGGAAAGGGCAAAAGAATTACTTGGGGAAGCTCCTATTAGGAGAGAAATACCAAAGCACAGCGGTAGCTGTGCATAAAAGGAGGAGAGAAAGATGGTAAGGATTCCAAAGAATGCTAATCAATTCTTAGATTGGTTTATTGAAAACTATGGTTGCGGAGAGATGGAGAATTACTATTACGAGCAGAATAGGAAAATTCTCCAAGGTCTCTTCTATCTAGTCAGTGAAGCCGGGTTAATGGAACTGGAGTTTTTAGGAAAGGTTTTGCTCCAGCTCAGTGATAAAAGCGGTAATTACCTAGGTCAAGTTATCGATGACCTGGAAAACTTCACAGGAGGTGGAGACTATGACCTTTAGAAAAAGGCAGATAAAACATCTCGAGGACAAGATTAAACTCCTGTCCTACGAGAATTATAGGCTAGAAATGGAAATAGCCTATCTTCGAAAGGAATTAGAACAAAGAGAGGAAAACTTCCAAAGGGACTGGGAAGGAACTCAGTCCTATGGAACAGATTAAGGAGGGAAAGATGGAAAATTATATCAATTGCAGAGTAAGAGAAGTAGACCCCGAAAAAGGATTCTACTTAGAAAACGGATTACTTCTCAGCTGGCAGGCTTTAGAGTTTATGGAATCAGCCGGGAAATTCAAGGGTATAGAATATATCATTCAAGAGGGAAGGGATTTGAAAATTCACCCGGCAATGTATCAGTATTTAAAGTTTTTGAATCAAAAGTAAAAGGAAATCCCCTTCCGGAATTCCGGAAGGGGATTTTTTTTGCATTTTTAGTGATATTTATGATATAATATCTGAATAAGGAGGTAATAAAAGATGAAAAAATTTGATTTAACCGATTGGGTCAGGGTTGCTATGTATGCTGCCTTATATACGGCTCTGACAATCGTTTTTGCGCCGATTTCTTATTATTCTATTCAGTTTAGGATATCTAATGCCCTTCTTGCTGCAGTATTTTTAGACCCAGCTGCAATATTTGGGGTTACTTTTGGACTAATAATAGCAGGACTTTATGGAGGGCTAGGGGTTTTTGACTTCTTAGTTATTCCTATTTTGTCTATACCGATGTATTATATGGTTTGGCGCTATTGTAAAAATTATTGGCAAGCAGTATTAGTAGCAACGATTTTCGACGTATTAGTTATCGGTCCAATTGTGTTTAGTTTGATAGGGTTGTCCTGGTATTTAGGTAGTTTTTGGTTGAGCCTAGGGGATTTAGGAGTGTGGGTAATCTTAGGATATCCCTTATACAAAGGTTTGAGAAAAATTTATAAGCAGAGAGGAATATCTGATAAATAATCTTTATTTTATATCCCCAGGACTTCTCTTTTTGGGTATAATAATATGGTATAATAAAAACAAATGAAATTATATTTAATATCACAACCAGAGTGTCTTAAACGTTTAGAGATGGCAGGGATTAATGGGATAAAGAGAACATTGATAAGTTATCTTGACCTCGATAAGAGTTATCCCCTTCTTAGAGACAGTGAAATTGTAGTAGACTGTGCAATGTTCAGAAGGAGGAAAAAACCTTTAACCCGACAAAATTTGTATCAATACCTTGACGAATATGTTGCGGTAATCAATAGACATAGAGACAAAGAAAACATAAAATGGTATGCTGAAATGGATTATTATGGTTACTTCCCGGAACGTGTAATTGATGATATTAGAAAAGAATTAGAGACTCAGACAGGGGCATATATCCTGCCTGTTTATCATAGATTTCAGCCGATAGAAAAATGCTATAAATTAGCAGATAAATATCCCTATATAGGGATAGCGGGATTAGTAGAAGAGAAAACCTTTTTAAACCTTGCAAGGAATAAGATAAAAACGCATCTTTTTGGGATAACGGCATCAGATTTATTATTGCAATATCCTGTTTATTCGGCGGATAGCTCTAGCTGGTGGAGATATTTAATATTTAGGTCGGGGATAGTAGGAAATATAACCGCAAGACTTCCAAGGCAAGTAGATTGTTTAAGTTATTGCACTGATACTTTAACCTATTATAACCTAGTAGAGGAATATATAACGAGATATTGGAAAGAGAGGGGAATAGACTATGGAGATTAAAAAAGTACCGATAAACCGAATCAAGCTTGCCGATTGGAATCCGAAATACAATTCGGAATATCTCAAGGAGAAACTGAAGCAGTCAATCCTATATGAAAACAGTCCTGGTGTTTTAGCAGTAAGGGAACTAGATAATGGGGATTATGAGGTAATAGATGGGAATCATAGGCTTATTGCATTATTAGAGCTAGGTTACAAAGAGGTATGGATAGAGAACCTGGGGAAAATAAGTGATGAGAAGGCATTGATGGTATTCTGGCAGAGGAATGAAATCTGGTTTCCGATAAAATATGATATCGCTATTCCAAAGCTAATAGAAGAAGACTTGCTGGAACTGGCTAATAAAACATCACCGAAAGAGATTAGGCTTACCCCTAGGATAGAAATAGAAAAAGAAGAAGACATTGAAATCTCTCCTACTCATTTTGTAGCAATAGAACTGGACGGAGAGCTTGCAGAATGGGTAGCTAAAAAGGCAGATGAGGACAATATCCCCATTGCAGAGGAGGTTCTGAAGATTGTCAGAAATAAAATTAGTACCGATTGAAGAACTGAAAGAAGCAGATTGGAATCCGAAAAACTTCTCAGAAACACTATTGAGAAAGCTAGAAGAGTCGATAAAATATGAGAATGGTTATGGGGTTTTAGCAGTAAGAAGAATAAACAATCAATATGAGGTTATAGATGGCAATCACAGGCTGAGAGTTTTAAAAAGGCTTAATTATAAGGAGGTGTGGATAGAGGATTTCGGGGAAATAGATTTTAGGACAACATATCTCATCTTTTGGCAAAGAAATCAGCTCTGGAATCCTATCAACTACCAAGAGTTATTTGAGCTTATAGATAAGCATAGTATGAACCTGAAAGAGCTAGAAAAAACTATTCCAGTCCCTAGCCGTTCAGAGAAAGTAAGATTACCCGGGAAAGATGAATACGTTAAACTTCTCATAGGCTTAGACGAAGAACTGTATAATATTTTATCTTCCCGAGGCAATCCGAAAGAAGTGATAATAAACATCTTAAGAGAAGTCAGAGAAAATGAGCTGGCTAGACCAGGTTGAAAACAATTTATGGCTAGAAGAGGTAATAAAAGAAATCTTAACTCCAAGAGAGGCGATAATTCTTATCTTGCATCGGGGATTATTTGGTGCACCGGTATGCACTTTTGCTGAGTTAGCTTTTATCTTCGGAATTTCTAGGCAAAGGGCTCAGCAGATAGAAGCTAGGGCAGTTAAGAAACTTAAAACCTACTGCAAAAACAAAGACGTAATTTAGTAGGGAGAAAAAGTCTATAGAATGTCAGTTAAAACGTTTTAAATCATTCGCTGTGGCGTTTTTGAATAACCTTAGACCATTTACCTATAACCTATACCCTAGAGGGGTATTTTTGACCTTCTTTTATGCCCAAGAAGGGCATTCTAGAGGAGAGGAAATATAAAGAATTCTTTTACAACTTCTCAAAGGATTATTTTTATAAAGGAATCTTTCTAAAGTTTTCAAAGGATTATTTATAAAAAGGAATCTTTCTAAAGTTTTCAAAGGATTATTTTTATAAAGGAATCTTTCTAAAGTTTTCAAAGGATTATTTTTATAAAGGAATCTTTCTAAAGTTTTCAAAGGATTATTTTTATAAAGGAATCTTTTACAAGTTTTCAAAGGATTATTTATATAAAGGAATCTTTTACAAGTTTTCAAAGGATTATTTATATTGCGTTTTTGAAATAAAATGGAAATATCTCATTAATTTATGTGATATAATAGAAGAAAAGAGGTAAAAAAAGATGGGTGAAATATGGGAAAGGCAAGAAAAAGAAGGAATTAGGGCTTATGAAGCGTTTTGTTACTATAGAGATTTGGGGACTGGAAGAAGTCTAGACAAGGCTTACCAGCGTTATTTAGAAATCAAGAAGGGCTCAAAAGATGTTCAAGGGAAAAGAGCAATACCTAAGTGGAGAGAGTGGTCGGTAAAATATCATTGGGTGGAAAGATGTAAGGCATATGATGAATACCTAGAAAGAGAAAGAAGACGGATAAATGAAGAAGAAATCTTTGAAATGTATAGACAGCACGCCCTGATAGCTAATGGGTTTCAAGAAAAAATCGTAAAAAGATTAAACACTATGGACGTAGAAGAGTTGTCCCCTTCCGATATGGCAAAGTGGTTTGATGTTGCGACGAGGGTTGAAAGAATCAGTAAAGGAGAACCGGTGGAAATATTGAGGGAGAAGACGGAGGTAAACCTTAGTGGAGATATTAATATCAAATATACGGAAAGAGTCAAGGAGTTAATAAATGAACTTACTTACCAGCTTGCAGAACAATCCGATGCAAGTGATGAGCTTATCCCCGGCAGGACTGGCGATATACAATACAAAGGGGAAATGGAAGATGGTAAGTCATTTGATGATGATAAATGATGCATTACTGGATATAGCAAGCGGGAAGATAAAGCGTCTAATGGTATTTATTCCGCCGAGGCACGGAAAAAGTATGCTTATATCGCAATACTTCCCTGCTTGGTATTTGGGAATGTATCCGGAGAAAAGAATTATTTTATCTTCTTACGAGTTTGAGATTGCTGCTTCCTGGGGAAGAAAGGCAAGAGAAGTATTCCGGGAAACTGGGCAGGAATTCTATGGGCTTAAAATCAATGATGATGCTTCAGCGAATAACTGGTGGGAAATTAAACATCATAACGGGGGAATGGTTACTGCTGGAGTAAGGGGAGCAATAACTGGAAAAGGGGCTAATGTTCTTATCATTGATGACCCGGTTAAAAATGCAGAAGAAGCAAGAAGCAAG